>JAAUYH010148589.1_pt1 | contig 13440 bp, 11 predicted proteins | sample 7278061 | NCBI WGS metagenome assembly JAAUYH01 (sample SAMN14350203, study PRJNA611818) | marine sediment metagenome | isolation source: surface marine sediment (0.6m) | place: French Polynesia: Moorea | collected 2018-08
CGTGGACCAGGCATCGGCGATAAAGGGATCCTGGGCCATCACCGTCACCGAGCGGCTGGCGCGAGCTGGGCGACCCGTCGCGGGGTCGAGGATGTGATGGTAGCGAACCCCGTCCTTGACGATCGCGCGCTCGTAGTCGCCCGACGTGGAGAACGTCTGATCTTCCAGCGCGGCCACCGCCATGCTGTCATCGGCGCCGCCGCGCGGATCGCGAATGCCCACGCGCCAGTTGCGCTCGCCCTTGCGTCCCGAGACATATAGATCGCCGCCGGCCTGCAAGATGAAGTCGGCGAAATTCCGCTCGCGCAATAGCGTCACCGCGCGGGCCACCGCGTAGCCCTTGGCGATCCCGCCCAGGGTGATGCGCATGCCCTTGCGCCGCAGCTTGACCGTCCGCCGCTTGCGATTGACGATCACGTCGCGATAGTTCACCAGCGGGACCCGGGCACCGACCTCGGCCGCAGTGGGAATCGAACCGTCTTTGTCTTGATCGAATTTCCACAGGCCGCGAAACGCCCCCACGGTGATATCAAAGGCGCCATCGGTCTCGCGGGCGATACTCTGGGCCTGCTCGATCACGGCCAGAACTTCGGCATCGACGCGAATCGCCCGGATTCCGGCGGCGTCGTTGATGCGCGATACATCGCTGTCGGGCAACCAGGACGTCATCAGCCGATCGATGCGCTGAAACTCCTCAAGCACTGCCTGCCCGGCCTTGGCCGCCCCCACTTCGTCGTCGGTCCACAGGCTAACCGTCACGCGGGTGCCCATGGTCTTGCCACCGTGGACAATCATGCGGTCCGGTGAGGCCGAGGTTTGGCCAGACACTTGGCCGTGGGCATACGGCGCCGCAAACAGCGTCACTGCGATGGCGACGATGCAGGTTGCCATCGCCGTCGTCATCACCGTCCTCATCGCCGTCGGGATCTTCGTCGTTCGGGTCTTCGTCCTGCGGGTGCTCGACATGCCGCCAACCAGGGTAGCGCATGCGCAAGGAGGATGCTGCCAGACTTATAGGACATTAAGACTCGGCATACATGCGCAGCTGCTCGCTGATGACCTCGTCGGTGAGCGCGTCTTGCACGATCTCTACCAGACAATCGGCCAGCACCAAAATCATCTCGTCAGTGCCGCCATCTTGCACCACCTTGGCCATCATCTTGCGTGCCAGGCCGCTATTATCATGTTTCAGGAAGCCACGAACTGTCTCGAGATCGAGGTCACCCTGGAAGTCGAGAATGACATTACTGCGGAGGTAAGCAATCAGTTCTTTCATGTTCGAGACTCCCTATCCACTGGTCCACGCAAACAAGCAGAGCAGCTTTATAAGATCGCGAGCTGCCGCCGACCAAGTGTTGGAGGCAGCGATTGCGGCGGGTTAGTATCGCGAAGAATTTAGGTAGTGCAAGGAATCGGGCCATCTTCCCGAAACAAGACGACCATCATGCCCCGGATTCTCCTCACTGGATTTTTCGCGCTCCCGGCGCCCAACCGAGCCGGCGTTCAGATGCGCTATATCCTGCAATCCCTCGCCCCCTTGGCAGATGTGGACGTTCTCGCGGTCCGCGGACCCGATCAGGCCTACGTCGAGCGAATATACAACGCGCGGATTTTGCGTGTCCCCAGCGACAACTCTGACCCCAAAGCCCGCATACAGAGCTATCAGCGCGCCCTGTGCCGCCAGCTCGAAAGTGGCGATTACGACGTGGTGCACTTTCGCGATGGCTGGAGCGGCATTCCGGTCTTAGAGCTGCGCGAACGCCTGGGATATCAGACCATTTTCGACGCCACCAGAGCCCCCATCGCCCAACCGCCGATGCGCGGATTGAACCTAGGTGCCGAACTGGTGCGCAATGAAGATCGCTGCTTGGTCGAGGCCGACCACATCTTGGTGCCCAACGAGAGCGCACGCTTGTTTGCCACCCAGCGGCGCAGCAAAGGTTTGCACGTGGTTCCCGTGGGCGTGGACATCGATCTTTTTGACTGGGACGATCCCGGCGACGGCGATGCCCCGACAATCGTGTATGCCGGCGCCATCGACGCCGGTCGGGGTTTGCGCGCGCTCGTGCGGGCCATGGGTCTGATTTGCGATAAAATCAGCGCGCGCCTGATCATCGCCGGTCCGGGCGATGCGCAATTTGCCGCGTCGCTGCGGCAGACCGCCACCTCCCTCGGCATCGGCGATCAAGTCCACATCATCGGTGAAGTTCCCCACGAGATGATGCCGGCCGTCATCGCCCGGTCCACGGTGTGCGTCGCCACTTCGGCCGTGGAACTCGAGGCCCAGCCCATGGCGCTGTTTCCCAGCAAAATTCTCGAATACATGGCCTGCCGCCGCGCCGTGGTGGCCCCGCGACGCGGCACCGTGCTCAAGCTGCTCGAGGACGGCTTTCAGGTCCTCCTCTTTCAGCCCGGCGATGCCGGCGACCTCGCCCAGCAATTGCTGCGCGTCCTCCGTGAGCCCGAGCTGCGGGGTCGGTTGGCCGAAGCCGGCTACAAGCACGTGCGCAAACGCAGCTCGGCCAGCGCCATACGCCGAGCACTCAGGCGCGTCTATCGGCTCCTCAGCATCGCCCCGATTGACGTCATTGACCAGAGTTCCCAAGGACCGCGGACCAAAGGCCGAAACAGCGATACCGTGCAGTCGACCAGCGCCGACCAGCAAACCGAAGTCAGCGGCACGATCGGCATGTCGACGCTGGGGTCTAGCAGATCCGGCGGCGGGGTGGTCAGCGACGACAGCACCGACCCCAACACAACCCCGCTCTTTGCCGAGCAATCACAGCCGAGTTCGCCCCAGAGTTCGCCCCAGAGTTCGCCCCAGAGTTCACCAAAGATATGGCCCGAGGCCGGCGCAGAGGCCCATTGGGACCCCACCGACAACACCGACGAAATCGAGGCCCCCGTGGGTGTGGACACCGAACCCGGACTACCCACGGGCGACTATGATTCAGTCCCCATCTCCGTCCAAGACATGCCCTCGATAGAGACCACCGCCTCCGCCCCCGTCCTATCGCCGTCGCCCATTGCGCCGCAATCGCCAGCGCCGACAGCCCCAACCCTGACAGCGACCCCGCCAGCGACCCCGTCAGCAACAACGCCAACGACAGCGCCGCCGGTCATGGCATCGGCGGCCACTGACACATCGGCGGCGGCCCTGGCCACATCCCAGTCACCCACGCTATCGCCCACCAAAGCGCCGCGATCTCCCAAACCCAAGCCGGAACTGTCCCCCGTCCCCCCACCACCTCGGCCAGGTGGCCGCGTCGTCGAGACCATGGGGGAAGCCGATAGCGGTCCGTCAGGGTTGCGCGACACCCTGCCCGATCCCGGCAGTGCCGAGATCCCCCTGCCGGCATCGTGGCGGACCCCTGTGCGCCCCGCCGTCCCAGCGGCAGCGGCCTCCGCCATCCCCGCGGGAAAAGACACCGCGCCGAATCCGATGCCACGCCCCCGGGCCCGCAAATCGCAACCTCCCCCTGTGCCCCCGGCCAGCAACCGGCGGCGCCCTCCGATGAGCCCCAGCCAGGCCGGCAAACCCGCAGCCCCGGCGAAGCGCGAGAACAACCCGGCCATGGACGACCGCAACTACCGCAGCGTCGCCGGGGAACTCGAGGCCCGCCGCCCGGAAGCCTCCGCAGACCCCAGCCCCGAACTCCTCGCCGAAGAGGGCAAGGTACTAACGACGGAGAGTATGCTGGTCATCAAGACCGAGGACGGCGGTGAGTGATAAACTAAGAGCCTGGACCGGAGGCTGAGCGCCATTCTTCCCGAACTTTTCATCCACGCCTTGGTCGGCTTGCTGTTCGCGCGTTGCGCACGTGATCGCGTGCGCACAGCGGGCCCGTTTGCCACGCCATCGGTGTGGATCGTGCTGGCGTTTACCTGCATTGTCGCCATCCCCAAGACCCTCTACCTGTACACGGCCCACCCCGCCTGGACCTGGCTGTATCTCTTGGACCCAGAACACGTGCCGTGGTTCATGGTCATACCTGTGGTCTTGGCTCACGGCGGCGCCTTGGTGGGGGCCTGGATTGCCGGCGCCGTCGCGTACCGCAATGAGCGAGCCCACATGGTTCCGCTCACCGCTGGGCTCTTGGCCCTACTCCTCGTGGTATCGCTGGTGCTCTTGACCAATCGCCTCACGGTCTACGGCAGTTTTCAAGTGTACGAAGCCGGCAGCGCAGTGGGCATCATGGACGTCAAACTCGGTTATTCCCTGATCGCGATCTCGCTCGGCGCGGGCCTCTCGGTGGTACTGGCGGCGGTGGAACTGGTCCGCGATGCGCGCCGATCCCGGCTGCGCTAAGACGTGGGTCAATGCGCCCGCAGAAGATGTTTCCCGACAGCGAGAACGTACTGAAATCGTTCATGCTTCTCACGCGGCTGGCTTGCGTTTACGCGGCTTCTAATGATACACGAGCAATCGATGCACGCGCGTGATCGGCTGTTTGGCCCCCGGTTTTTGAGCATCGCATTGGCGTGCCTGATAGGGGCTAGTGCGATATGTACCGGTGCATGTGGACCGGTTCAATACGTCAATCAGGTCACACGGAAGGCGAGCACCTCGGTGGACGCGGCCAGAGCAGCCGGCGCCGAAGAGTACGCGCCCTACCACTACACCTTGGCGGTCGAGTACCTGCACAAAGCCCGTGAAGAGGCCGCCGCAGCCGATTTTCAGGCCGCCCATCGCTTTGGCCTAGAGGCCCATCAAGCGGCGGAAAAGGCCCGGGAATTGGCCCGCAGCCGCGCCGCCGACCCCGATGACGCCTCGTGGAGACCCCCGCCTGAGCTAGCCGAGGCCCTCCAAAGCGGAGCCAGCAGCGACACCGCTACCAGCGACGACGACACCGCCACCGACAACACGACTGAGCCGGAGGAAGAGCCGTGATGCAGCCCCATTGGCCCCTGGCGCTCCTGTGCGCGGCCCTCTTCCTTTCCCATATCGGCGCGTGTGCGAGCGGTGCCCAGCTCGACCAGAAGACCCGCACCCTCGACGACCTCATCGTCGAGGCCCGGCAGCAGGGGGCCCAGCGCTGTGCCCCGAGAGAATTGGCCCTGGCCGAATCCCACAACGATTTTGCCAAACAAGACCTTTTCGAGGGCAATCCCTTTCGCGCCCGCGAAGAGATCGGCATCGCCGAGACCAACGTGCGCGAGGCGCTGCGCAAATCCCCCGAACATATCTGCGCCATCAAAGTGGCGTCGGCCCCCGGCGATAGCGACGGCGACGGCATTGCCGACGACCTCGATCAATGCCCCACCATCGCCGAAGACCTCGACGGCTTTGAAGATGACGACGGCTGCCCCGACGTCGATAACGACGGCGACGGCATTGTCGACGACGCCGACGGCTGCCCGCTCGAAGCCGAAGACAAAGACGGCATGGATGATGCCGACGGCTGCCCAGAAGAGGATCGCGACGGAGACGGCATTGCCGACGAACTCGATGCCTGTATCGACGAACCCGAAGATCGGGACGGCTACGAGGACGAAGACGGTTGCCCCGACTGCGATAACGACGGCGACGGCGTACTCGAATGCCCCGAGCCCAAGGATTTATGCCCCAACAAGGCCGCCGACACCCCCGATGGCTGCCCGCAGTATCAGATGGTCAAAGTCACGGCCAAGAAAATCGAACTGCGCCAAACCATCTATTTCGAATACAACCAGGACACCATCAAGGCGCGATCGTTCCCCCTCCTAGACGAGGTGGGCCAGGTCTTGAGCGACAACCCCGAAATCTCGGTGCGCATCGAAGGTCACACAGACAGTCGCGGCGGCGCGGGCTTCAACATGCGTCTGAGCCAAGCACGGGCCGAATCCGTGCGCGCCTATCTCATCGAGCGCGGCGTCGACGGCGATCGTGTGCAGGCCAAGGGCTACGGCGAGAGCGCCCCCATTGCCAGCAACCGCAACAATGCGGGACGGGCGAAAAACCGGCGCGTAGAATTTGTCATCCTAGGACGCTGAGACGATCGTCCATGGTCGGCGGCTGGGATGACTGGCCAACGTTCGCCCATGTATCAGAGAGCGATGGTGGTCCGCGAGGACCGACGAGATGCTAGCGCCCAGCGACAATGCTATATTGGCCGCAGTGACGGGGCAGAGCACGGACGGCTGTCCCGACTGGAAGTGATATGGCGTTACGCAGCGAGAGCGAAAGAGCTCGATGAGAAAACTTTTCGCAGCGCGGACATTACCGCTCTCGGCCCCGCCGGCATATTTGTTCCGGGGCCCACGCATGGCCGCAATCGTCATGAGCGCGCTATTGGCGCTATGCGCGGCAGCGCTGGGCACCGGACGAGCCCATGCCCAGTCAGGCGACGGCCGCGCGACTTCTGCCCAAGCGCCCATGAGCGATCGCGCGGTTGAGCGACGACTTGAGCGTCAGCGTCGCCGAGCCATGGAACAATATGACGGCTTTGAGTTCGAGGACGCCCACAGCATACTCGAACGCGCCCTCAATTGGGCCCGCGACAACCAGCGGCAGCGCCATCCCTACCTGGCCCGCATCTACATCGATTTGGCCATCGTACACGCCAGCGGCCTCGACCAAGCAGACAAAGCCGAGCGCGCGCTATGGCTGGCCGTGGGCCTCAATCGCGCCATTGAAATCGACGCCGCCTACCGCTCGCGCGAACTCGATACTTGGCTATCGGCGATCAAAGAGCGCTACGCCAACGCCGACGCCTACGAGGCCAAAGTTCGCACCGCCGCCAACGGCGGCGCCGACGCAGCCGACCCAGCCGACCCGGCCGACCCAGCCGACAGCGACGACCTCAGTGGCTACACCTGCACAGCGGTGGCCGATATGCTGCATCGACCGCCCAAGCAAGCCGAGGCGGGCACCGCGCTGGCAATTGAGACCCTGGTCAACGACAAACTGGCCGCCGACACCGTGCTGGTATCGTATCGCGTACTCACCAATGCCGGGCCAAACGCTAACGGCGGCGCCAGCGGCGCCAGCGCCCCGGCCGCAGCCGGCGTCCCCTATCGCGATGTGGTCTTAAACAAGGGAAGCGCGTGCGCATTCGACAGCCAACTCCAACTCGATACCGCCGATGGCGCGACGCTCGAGTACTATCTCACGGTGCTCGATCGTGAGCGGCGCACCTTGGCGGTCCGCGGCTCGCCACAGGCCCCCTATGCGGTGGCGGTAACCCCCAGCGCCGCTGCGCTGGCCAATGCGGTCGCCCTTGGCTCCCAGGCGAGCGCTCGGGGCGCCAAGGCACCGCCCATGGGCCCCGGCATATACCTCGCCATTGCCGGCGGCAGCGGCACCGGATATATGCGGGGCAAGACCGAACAAGTCGATAGCGATATCGATTGTTGTGTGGCCCCAGAGCCGGCGTACGTGCGCGTGGAGGCCGGTTATCGCATCTCTGAGCGCACCAGCATGGGCCTGCAAATGCGCTTGGGATTTCCCATTGGGGCCAATCTCGACGAGCACGCGGTCGTGGCCCCGGCGGTCCTCGTCCGGCTGCGCCGCGGACTGCGCTCGGTGAGCGAGGGCTTTACATTTTGGGGGATGTTGGGCGGCGGGGTCAGTCGCGTCACCGTGCACTTGCAGGGCGCAGACTCCGACCAAGACACCGATACCGCGGCCACCGGTCCGCTGCTGCTCGGCACGGGCATGGGATACGCGGTCAGCTTGAGCGAGGGACGCCTGCGCTTGACCACGGAACTCGACCTGCTGGTGGGCGTGCCGGTAGCCGATGAAATCGACACCACCCGCACCGGCCTCGGCCTAGTGGCCGGCCTCAGCTTGGGGCTGTGGGTAGATTTATAGCGGGCACAGGACAAAGTGCGCAACACTTTCGTTGTTGCGCGATAGGCATGAAACAACTGCGCCGTTGTGACTCGATATGGGCAACGCACACGCTGCAGAAGTGTGGTGGCGCAAGTCGGCGGCTGTCCTTTCGCGTGCGACGCCGACGGCCTAGAAGTTGCTAGAACCTTCGAACGACCTGGCAGATATGCAAATTGGCAAATCGGCAACCCGGAGGTTCATCATGAAACAAATCCATCATAAGTATACAGTGCAAGCGGCCATTGATTTACTCGCACTCTGGGAACGAGAAAAGAAGCTATCGGACAAGCTCAAGCCGGTCCACGCATTGATGCAGGGCCCGTCGGCGGGCAAGATGAGTTGCTGGGCAGCGCAACCCGACGATCTCAGGGATGTGGTACTCGAAGGCAGAATCAACCAGTACCTGATGGAACAGATTTCCCATCCCACGAGCTTCCAGCACTTCGCCTATAGCGGCGCGCTCGGCGAGTTGCGCGACGGCAAGACGGTGGTCCGCAAATACGACGGCTACTGCTGGGATTGCGACCCGTATCTCGGCTGGCTGGACGAAGTTGGCGACGTGTCATGGGTGGACGTGCACTTCAACCCCGACTGCAAGGTCTTCAATCGGGAATTCTGGCAAGGGAGCCCCGGGGCCGAGATGATCTCTGGTCATCGCGACTGGGACAATCAGCTCTATCCATCGGCCCTTGATATGGCCGAGTTCTACGGCCAACGGGCCATCGAGTACAAGGGCAGGACCGGTCCGGACCCGGAACGTGGCAAGGAGATGAAAGACTGGTCGTTGCAGAGTGCGTGTTTCGCCATCCACATGCTGCAGGATTTGACCAGCCCTCATCACATCATGTGCACGATCATGTCCGGCCATCCAAAGCACGAGATGGCCATGCGGCGGCTCTGGGAGCGAGCATACGTCAGACGGAGCGAGCGCGCCAAACGCGATGCGCTGAGCGAAGACATCGGCCCCATGGTAGCGAAGTTCCTCGACGATGAGCTCGCCCGAGCGACGACCTATCGGGCAATTGGCGAGCGCACCATCGAACTCACCCAGGCGCGCATGCCCAGCCCGGACCGCATGCCCGCAGACGACAAGATCCAGAGCAAGAAGATGACGGCGCTGGGAATCGCCTGCTGCGTCAAAGCGCTGGAACTGTATTGCGCGGAGACTTCTGTCTAGGAAATAGCCGCCGTTTAGCGGCAGAGCAAGTGCACTTACTAGATGACAAACTCCCGACCGACCGCGTCGCAGCTTTTTTGCCACAGCAACGTGCGCGTTTCTTCGTTGTCGTAAAATCCCTCCAAGGGAAAGGCGACGGCCTTCCCCCGCAGGGCAAAGCTCCCGCTACCGGGGCCGTAGAATTCGCCCGACTGCACATCCGGCTTACACATGCAGGAAAGGAGCCCCATGGTCCCGTCTTTTTGACTTTGACCCATGCGCATAAACATATTGGTAAACAAACTGCCCATGCCGCCATCTTGCACCGTGGATACCTGTAGCCCGGTGTTCGACAGCCCCGGATGTGCCACCAGCGCTTTGACCTTGGATCCCTTTTCCTTTAGTCGTTGATGCAGGGCCGCCGTGAACGCGCAGTTGGCCAGCTTGGTTTGCCCATACCGCACCCAGCGGGCGCCGCCAAAAATGAGGCTGGCCCCATTGCCGCCCAAGTCGCCGCCGCGTTTTTCCAAATACTTGCCGATGAGCTGTTTCTTGGGGCTCATGCGCGCGATGCTCGAATGATTGACCACGCGGGCCTCACCGGAAGCGTCGGCGGCCTTTTCCAATAGGGGCATCAACTCGGCGGTGAGCAGAAAATGCGATAGGTGATTGACCTGCATCTGCACGTCAAAGCCATCGACGGTGGCTTCGTCTTTCATCGCCATGACACCGGCATTATTGCACAACACGTCGATGCCGGCGGCACAGGACTCCCGCACCGCCTCCGCCGCTTTGCGCACAGATTCGAACGATTGCAAATCGCACTCAATCGCCGTGATGTCTGCGTCGGGAAATGCTTCTGTGATCTCCTTGAGGCCCGCATCCGATCGGGCCGATTTTCGATTGAGCAATAGCACCTTGGCCCCCAACTCGGCGACCGTATGGGCGGCCACTTTGCCCGTGCCAGAGGTGGTTCCCGTGATCACCACCGTCTTGCCCGCCATGGATGGCAACGACCGCTTGAAGTCGTCGAAGTATACCGATTTCACTTCTTTTTTCGTGTATGACATGGTTCGCTCCTCGCCTTGCTTTATACGAGTATCCATGTTCAGTCAATACGGCCCATAGACAGAGATGCCGGCCGATGTCGAGATGCCCTCTTGGTCTCCGTTCAAGCCCACATCGTAGTGTCACTCGATTGCCTCGGATTGCGGCACCGGCATAGACAACGCTTTCCTTTCAGCGTTCGCCCTCATCCCCCTCGGGTTCGGCGGATATCTCGACCGGCGGAGACGCTGACTGATGCTGCTGGAGGCGCTCAGCCAACGCATTGGCCTGTGGCGCCAGCGTGGCAATGTGCTGGGCGATATCGGCGAGGGCTCGGGCAAAGTGAGCGGCATCGGCGTCTAGTTGCACGGGCTTCTGTCGGAGGCTGATATCGTCGAGGATATTTAGAAGCACCGTGGCGAGATCTTCGTCGGCCGTGGATAGGGCGCCGAGAAGTTCCGGTAGTACACCATCGTCGCCCAAGCGGTAGCGGGCGCTGAGGATTTCGACCTTGACCCGAATAGAAGGCTCGGTGACGGAGCGTTCGGTAAGGAGTGGCAAGTACTCGGGACCGCCGACAAGCCCGGGCGCGCCAGCGCAATAGCCGCGTACAGCCTCGTCCTTATCGTGCTGCAGTACATGCCATAGAGCATCAGCGGCGCGTCCATCGCCGATGTCACCCAGCGTCTCGGCTGCTTCGGCGCGCACCATGGCATCGGCATCGCTGCGCAATATAGCCGCGGCAGGGCCAACGGCCGGAAGGTAGCGCAGGCGTGCGAGGGCTTCAAGCACGTCTGAGCGGACGAGCGGGTCGCTATCGTGGACGACGTTGAGCAGCGCGGCGCCCACGAGCTGGGGCCGCTCGCTATTGGCGCCTAGCATACCCAGGGCATTGGCGGCATTGGCCCGCACCACGGCTTCGTCATGGGTGAGAAGAGGAATCAGTTGGGATATTGACGAAGTTGCACCGGCATCGGCGAGATCGGCGAGATCGACAAGGTCCATGAGGGCGCTGCAGATTTCTTCGGTCGTTCCGCTTCGGCAAGTATCCAGCAGGCGCTTAACGAGCTCGCTGTCGGCATTGTTATCGGTGATATCGTCCATAGATGTTCCCAGAAAATGGCTGTCCCGTAGTTGGCTTAGCTAGCTATGCCGACTATGGCGACAGCCCTTCGCCCCGGGTAGAGTAGGAGCAGTGTCTTGGTCGCCAGCACCGCTACACAATAACGTAAGGTGAGGGCAGCTGTATTCAGTCAGCGTCACAATCACGCACCGCGATCGTTCCTGCGAATCAAATCACTCCCCATGCAGAGAGTGGCCAATGGGGTCCAGCGCTTTGCCCCAGCGTCCTCGTTGGCTTCCGGAAATCACCGACGCTTTGCCCAGATCGTTTGCGATGGCTTCCGGAAATCGCCGGCGATTTGCCCGAGCGTCCTCGTTGGCTTCCGGAAATCGCCAGTGCTTTACCCAAGCCGTTCGCGATGGCTTCCGGAGAACGCCAGCCCTGTCCCATGCCCGTTCACAAACGCCGGCCGATAGCGCCAGGCCATACGCCGACCCATTGCGCAACGGCAGCGAACAGCGCCAGCGATCTCGGCAAGCCAACGGCTTGAGGTCGTCGGCAGTGTCTGGCCTGGTGACCACCCCATCGCGGACGCTTGAGCAAAGCGCTGACGCTCTCGAAGACTCAAACAGGATGGCGACGCAAAGCGCTGGCGCTTCCGAAGACTCAACCAGGATCGCGGCGCAAAGCGCTGGCGCTTCCGCAGACCCAACAAGAACGGCGGCCAGCAACGCTGGCGCTGCCGGGGACCCATCCACGACGATGGCGAGCAGCGCTAGCACTGCCGGGGACCCATCCAGAGCGATGGCGAGCAGCGCTGGACCTGCCGAAGACCCATCCAGAGCGATGGCGAGCAGCGCTGGACCTGCTCGATGATGAACGTTCACCAGCTGCAGCGGCGCCGCTCTCTACGCGTTGCGGAAATCCCATTAATACAACCACTTAGCCCCCAAGCACTCGGTGCTAGACGCTCTCACATACGTACTGCACCCCCAATAGGTCGCATAATGTGTCGTTCCAGTTGCCCCCGGCGTCGGTGCCGGCCCGCATCACGGCGCAATGTTCGTTTCCGCCTCGCACATTATTGGGCTCGTTGGTGTTCCAGTTGGAAAAACCACCTTCGCATGGGTACGGACTCTGCGCTGCACAGGTGAACGACACGGTGTCATCGTCGTCGTCGACCCATTTCCATTCTCCTTCAGTGTCCATGTCGTTGGCCCCCAACCATATGGCCCCAGAATCAATATGACTTCTCGCTAGGTCGAATACGAAATCGTTCTCAGCTTGGTCGCGGATCGTGACCAGCTGCATACCACGGGTCCCACAGTCCTCAACCGCCTGCTGCCAGGACAGAAGATCTCGGCAGAGCATATAACTGCGGCCATCATAAACACCTTCCGCAAGACAGTCGGCAGATGACCGGCAATTGGCACTGCAACTGTCTAGATTATCGGTATTGCCGTCGTCGCACTCCTCGCCTGTGAAATGGTCGACAATGCCATTGCCACATGTTTCGTCCGACTTGCAATTGGCGCTACAACCATCTCCATCATCCTGGTTGCCATCGTCGCACACCTCACCCACATCTTCAATATCATTGCCACATGTTTCGAGCGACTTACAATTGGCGCTACAGCCGTCTCCATTCTCATCGTTGCCGTCGTCGCACACCTCGCCTTTGACATGGTCGACAATACCATTGCCACAGGTTTCGAGCGACTTGCAATTGGCGCTACAACCGTCTCCATCATCCTGGTTGCCGTCGTCGCACACCTCATCGACGTCGATAACTTCATTGCCACAGGTTTCGAGCGACTTGCAATAGGCGCTACAGCCATCTCCACCGACCTCGTTGCCGTCGTCGCACACTTCGTCGACATCTTCAATCTCGTTGCCACAGGTTTCGTCCGACGTGCAATCGGCGCTACAGCCATCACCATCTTCCTCGTTGCCGTCGTCGCACACCTCCCCCATGAAGGTGTCGGTCATGCTATTGCCACATGTTTCGCGCGACTTGCAATCGGCGCTACAGCCGTCTCCATTCTCATTGTTGCCATCGTCGCACACTTCCCCCGAGCTGTCGCCGACGATTAGATTCCCACATTCCTTGGCTATCGGCGACGGGATACATTCGTCACCGTCGTTGCAAATATATCCGTTTAGGCAATAGCCATCCCCGCAGGGCTCCTCCCATCCCCCTATACACGATGAGGTATACACCGCCAGAATGCCGACCGCCAATGCGGTCATGGCAAGGGCACAAACATCCACGGCATGTTGTATCGTCGATCTCATGATATCCATCCTTCAACTGAGAGCACCTAAAAATCGACCGATAGCGCGCGTGTGCTGCTATCGGTC
>JAAUYH010055875.1_pt1 | contig 13437 bp, 11 predicted proteins | sample 7278061 | NCBI WGS metagenome assembly JAAUYH01 (sample SAMN14350203, study PRJNA611818) | marine sediment metagenome | isolation source: surface marine sediment (0.6m) | place: French Polynesia: Moorea | collected 2018-08
CTTCGATCATGTGGTTGGCATGCGCGATCGTCGACTGCAGGTAGTAAGTCGTGCGATGCGCCATCGTGATCAGGCTCATCTCCTTGCGCGTCTCTTCCTTGCCCTTGATCGCCTTGCCGTACTGCGCCATGTCCGAAACCTGGCCGAAGAAGCCGGAGGTGCAGGCCTGGCCGCCGGTGTTGGAGTACACCTGCGTGTCGACGACCAGTACCTTGATCGGCTTGCCGGACATCATCGCCCTGGACAGGTTCTGGAAGCCGATGTCGTACATGGCGCCGTCGCCGCCGACGGCCACCACCGGCGGACACAGGTGGAATTCGTCGTCGGTGAACTGCTGCCAGTTGAAGTACTTCAGCTCCTCGTCGTGCACGGCCGGGTCGTACTTGCCCGCCAGCTCCAGCTCGGCCTTGCGTATCGTGCGGAAGCCGTCGGCCATCTTGGCCATGTGACCCTCGAACAGGCCCATGGCCATCGAGGCGGTGTCCTGGAACAGGTGGTTGGTCCACGGGAACGGGTAGGGATTGAACGGGAACGTGCTGCCCCACACCGACGTGCAGCCGGTGGCGTTGACCATGCCCATGCTGGCGCGGCCCTGGCCGGTGGTGCCGTTCTGGTAGCGCCAGCGCAGGTCTTCCAGCCGAGCGATCATGTCGGTGACGTTCTTCAGCCAGTCGCGATCGATGGCCTCGGCCTCGTGGCTGGATTCCACAGCGCCGGCGATGCCCGCGAGGGTCAGGTCGCCGCCTTTGCTCGCATCGAGCACGGCCGCCATGTCCTTCGTGTCGCTCAGGTTGATCTCACCCACCAGCTTGAGCTTCACATGCTCTTTGAGCCGGGTGATGAGGTCTTCGAGATACGCCACGTGTTTGGCAACCCGCGGCTGCACCAGCGATTCCATCGTGGCGATGAACAGGTGCACGACGGTTTTTTCCGAGCAGCCCAGGCAGGCGCCGTCGCCGCTCGCGAACGGCAGGTAGGCGTCCTTGTCCAGCAGGATCGTCTCCAGCGCCCCGATGCCTTCCTCGAGATTGTCCACGCGCGAATATTTCTTCGGCGTGTTCGGCAGATCCATCCAGAAGTCCCAGTTGTCGCGCAGTGCCTCGACGGTGTCGTCGGTCTGCGGGATGGACCTGAGCGCGTCGTCGCCGCACACCTCGATGCACTCCATGCAGCCCTTGCAGGTGTACGGATCGATGGTGATGCTGAACAATCCGCCGCTGCCCGCCTCGCGTTTCTCGGGCAGGGTGAAGTAGGGTCGGGTACGCGCGAACTGGAAGCCGTTCAGTGCCTCGCGGAACTCGTCGAACTCCGCCGCGAGCGCCTTCTTGCCGTCCTCGGCGAGGTCCGACTCGGCTACGGTCGCGTCGATGGCGTCGTCGATCAGCGGCCCGACGGACACGGAATCGTCGGCCTCGGCCAGCATCGCGTGCAGCTTCGGCTGCATCTTGCGCACGGCGCGCGGCAGGTGTTCCGTCATGCCGCCGCGCTTGGCGACGCGTTTCACGACGGTGTCGAGTACCTCGGAGACATCGCTCACCAGCCCCGGGATGGCTGTGTCCGGGCACACGGTGTAGCAGTCACCGCAGGCGGTGCAGTTCTCGGGTATCCACTCCGGATGGTGGAAGCGGATGGACGTCATGTCACGGAAGTGCGAGGACACGGCGGGCATGACGCTCATGCTCATGAACGGGTCGGCCGTCACGGAGCCGCCCTGGCCCTGCGCGTACAGGCTGCCGGTCTGGGCCCAGAAACGGTGGATGTCGGACATCGGCGATTCCGACGCGGGCAGGCGCTTGACCATGGACGGAATCGGCAGCGCTTCGAGGCCGGTCTTCTCGTCCGACCCCAAGGTCTTGTCCGTGACCTCGGTAATCTCCTCGAAGCCGCGGCGAACGACCCTCAGGTTGTCCTCCACGACGCGGGCGCCCTTGGAGCCGAACTTGTGCTGCAGCTGTTCGCGGATGGCGGCCAGCAGCGTCTTCTCGGTGAGCCCGTGCTTCTCGAGCAATGGCGAGGTGGCAAAGAACGCGCCCTGGAAGGCGATGCCCTGCATGCGCAGTTCCAGCTCGGGGTCGGTGGCCTCTTCGCGCGCGATGCGGAAGGCGTCGAGATAGAACACGCGGATGTTGTTGTCGATGATGGTCTTGCGATAGCTCTCCGGGATGGAGCGCCAGAACGCCTCGGGCGTCGCTGCATCGCTCTGCATGACCAGCACGCCACCCTTGTTGAGGCCGGCGACGGCGTTGGTGTGCTTGAACACGTTCGGGTCCGGTGCAAGCACCACGTCGACATAGAAGAACTCGCAGTTCACACGGATGGGTTCCGGCGCCGCGGCCAGGTAGTAGCTGGTGGGCTGACCTTTCTTCTCGGAACCGTATTTCGGGTTTGCCTTGACGTGATAGCCGAGCAGGTCGAACAGCGTCATCGCCAGGTTCTTGCCCGTGGTGATGGCGCCCCAGCCGCCCACCGAGTGCATGCGCACGGTGATCGAGTCCTTCGGCATGAGGTTGGGGTTCTCGCTGCCGTGGATGGCGAGCTCTTTCACGTGCGGGTAGGCGTCGGCGACGGTCTGCTGGTACACCTTCTGCGTCGGGGTCATCGCCGAGTTGCGGACGAAGTCGATGGACAGGTAGAACTGCCGCTTGCGTTTGCCCTCGGGCAGCATGTTTTCCACCGCGCCGACGATGCCCTCGGGCTGCAGGTCGCGGCTGCCGAGGCCGAAGGAGCCGGAATACAGCTCGGGCATGTCCTTCAGCGACCGGTACGACGGCAGCTCGGGGTAGGCCGGATCGCCTTTGTCCCGGCCGTTTTCCAGGCACTTGGTGAGTGTCGCGCGCACTTCCCGCATCAGCGGCAGGTCCGAGGCCAGCGGCTGGTCGACGCGTTCGAGGATGGTGACGGCCTTGCGACCCTGCAGCACGCGGCCCAGCATGTCGCCCGGGAACGGGCGGAACATCACCAGGTCGACCACGCCGACCTTGAGGCGGCGCGTCTCGCGCAGGTAGTCGGCGACCGCCTCGGCCATCGGGATGAGGCTGCCCTGACCGAGGATGAGATAGTCGGCGTCGTCGACGCGATAGGTCATCACCCGGTCGTAGCGCCGGCCGGTGAGCTTGTAGAAGTCGTCGAAGGCGCGGACGGCCAGATCCTGGACATGGTCGAAGAAGAACGGCCGCTGCGCCGCGACGCTCTGCATGTACGAATCCTGGTTCTGCACCACCCCGGCCATCACCGGGTTGTCGACGGTCCACAGCTCGGGAATGCGCCGGCGCTTTTCGCCGTAGATCATCCGCTGCGCCGGCGTCGGCGTGTCGATGATGTCGTCCGGAGACCCGAGATACTCGGCGATGAGCTCGCGCTCGGGGATCATGAGCGATTCGATCAGGTGCGTGGTGAGAAAGCCGTCCTGGGCGACGACGCCCGGCGTCAGCGCCAGCTCCGCAATGCGGTGGGCGATGATGTTGAGATCCGCCACGTGCTGCGCGTTCTTGGCGAACACCTGGAAGAAGCCCGTGTCGTCGACGCAGTGGTAGTCGTCGTGACCGGCGTGCACGTTGAGCGTGGCCTTGGTCATCGCCCGGCAGCCCATGTTCAGCACGTAGGTGAGCCGTTTGCCGACCGCGGCGTACAGCGATTCGTGCATGTAGGCGATGCCCTGGCCGGAGGAGAAATTCGCCGCGCGCAGCCCGGTCATCGACAGGCCGGCGGTCACGGCCGCAGCGGCGTGCTCGCCCTCGGGCTCGATGAAGATGAGGGGCCGGCCCGACACGTTGATGTGCCCCTTGGCCGTGGCTTCCGCCCAGTACTCGCCCATCTGCGTCGATGGCGTAATCGGGTAGGCACCCGCCGCATCGGTCGACTCGCGCTCGCACATGATGGCGGCGGTATTCCCGTCCATGGCCGCACGTCGGCCGGGATACTTGACTGTGGGGCTTGCTTTGCTCATGTCACCTTTCCGCCCGGTCGACCGGGTTGTTGGGGTGTGAAAAAACGCAGACGCTCCGGACTTCCGCTGGGTGCGTCCGTTTGCGGGTATCGGGGTTCATGACGTCGCCTCGCGGCGCTCGCCCTGGCGAACGATCTTGTGCGCCGCCCGGCCCTTGACGGCTGTGTCATCGGCCGCGAACCAGACGATGGCGCCGGTCGGGCAGCGCTCGATGGGATGCTGGGTGGCGCCGCGGCGCGTGTAGTCGACCACCGGCAGGTTGTCCACCATCGCCACCAGGCCGTCGGGCGCATCCATCGCGCAGCGGGCGCAGGCCGTGCACGCCACTTCGCAATCCTCGAGCACGCCGTCGCCGTGTTCGAGATTGCGGCAGGCCACCCACAGGCGGTGGCTGACGGGATGCAGCGAGAACAGGTCTTTCGGGCAGGCGTCCACGCAATCGCCGCAGGCGGTGCAGGCCACGACGTCGACGACCGGCAGCCCGTGAGCGTCCATGTGGATGGCGTCGAAGTCGCAGGCGACCTCGCAGTCGCCGAGTCCGAGGCAGCCCCATGTGCAGGCCTTGGGGCCGCCGCCCACCAGCGTTGCGGCCCGGCACGATGGCACACCGTCGTAGTGGGCCTTGGCGCGGGCAACGTTGGTGCCGCCGGCGCACGCCAGTCGGGCCACCACTTTCTCCTGGGTGCCGACGGCAACGCCGAGCAGCGCGGCGATGCCCTCCTTGTCGTCCGCCGTGCTGACTGTGCACTTGGCCGGCGGGGCTTCGCCGCTCACCAGGGCTTCGGCGAACGCGCGGCAGCCCGGGAAGCCGCAGGCGCCGCAGTTGGAATTGGGCAAAAGCTGGTGCACTGCGTCAATCCGGGGGTCCTCGTCCACGTGCAGCTTGCGGTGCGCGATCACCAGCAGTGTTGCGAACACGAACGTGAGCGCGCTTAGAGTGCTTACGGCAACGAACACTTCATCCCCGACTGACAGGACAGACATCGCGGTACGCGCGCCCGGCAACCCAATTCTAGTCATCGCCGGGGTCAGCAGCATTGTGGAAAGCCCTTACACAGGCAGCGCGATCTGCACCAAAACGGCCCGGCCGGGCCAGGCCGCCGACCCGATGGTCGGGTCGACTAGCGATGGTGCGGTATCCGGAGCGAGGATGGCCGGTATTCGGCCGGGCAGGCCAGGCGCCGGGCTACCGGCGGGTCAGCCGAGCAGGCTGCGTCCGGATCCGAGCGCGTCGCTCACCCGGGCCAGCCGGTCGCTGACATCGGCGTCGATGAGTCCGGTGGCGTTGTGTATGTACACGTCCCGCAACAGGTAGAAGTTGAGGTTGGCACGCTGGCAGCCGTCGACGGTTTCCGGGACGCCGTGCAGTATCCCCAGCCGTCGGCTGATGCAGTCGGCGCGCCAGCGTACGTTCGCGGCACGGCCGCGCTGTTCCACGGCCACGGCCACCAGGTCGAACTGGTTCGCCGGCGGTGTGGCGGCGACAGCGCGTTCGATGGCGCCCCTGGCCCGGTTGAGGCTGCCCTGCTGGATGACCAGATCGTAGAGCGCGCACACGCACCGCAGGTGGTCGATCACGATGCCCGGTGCCAGCCCCTGCAGGTACTGGATCGCCTCGATCAGGCGGGCGCCATACTTGCGCAGGGCCTGGTCGACCATGATGGACCGGAATGTCTCGACGCGGCCGACGGCCTGGAGGTAGCCGCGCCACGGCTGCGCCACTTCGTGTTTGCCTCGTCCGCAGCTCACGGCATCGGCCCAGGCGATTTGCTCGTCGACCGGAAGCGTCAGCACGCGCAGCCATTCGGCGTGGTCGTCGGCATCGTCGAAGCAGGCGGCGAGGGCGGCTTCGTCGGCGTCGATGAAGCGCTGGAACAGGGGCGGCAGCGTGCCGCTGCGGAAATTCCACTGGGCCGGGCCGAAGGACAGGCCGGCATCGTCGAAGTTGCCGGTGACCTGCTGGAACCGGTCACCGCTGGTCTCGAACGCCGATGTCACCGAAAACGCCGTTTCGAGCGCCTGTTCCAGCTCGATCTCCTGGCGCGCCTCCGGGTCGGGTATGCGCACGTGCGCGCCCTCCGTCTGCGGCTCGATCCGGTCGAACAGACGATGGGCCTTCAGTGCATCCGTGGCGTCCAGGAGGGCGTCGGGCTGCTGCGCCGTGAGCAGTGCGCCCAGGCCGTCCTCGTCGACGGCGGCAATCCGCAGCGGCATGTCCAGGCGGGTGCGCAGCACCTGCACGGCCGTGACCAGCTCACGATGCACGTAGACGCGGCCGTCCGCGTCGGCGAACTCGCGCAGGCGGAAGTTGGGTGTCAGGCGCCGCGCCGGATCGCCGCCGGTGACATAGGCGCCGTCCCAGGTGACCTCCCAGCTCACGGCTGCCTCGGCTCGATGATGAGGTACGACGTGGTGGTATCGCCCACATTCAGAACCTCGTGCCAGTCGACGCCGTCGCTGGACCAGGACGATCCGCCGGCCGTGTCCACCTCGCGCTCACCGCGCTCGTCGCGGATGCGCATGCGGCCGCCTTCCAGCACATAGCCGAAATGCGCGGCATGGAAGTGGCGTTCATGACCGACGCCGGGCGGGAAGGTGCAGCGAAGCACGCGATGTTGATCGGTGTCTCTCAGCACCTCGCAGACGCTCTCGCCCTTCCAGCCAGCCTCGAGCGGGTCGGGCAACGGCGCGTCGGCAGTGACGAACGACGCCCCGATAATGACCAGGGCAACGACTAGGGCGATCAGCAGGAACGGTGACAGTCTGGTCATCGGCGGAACTCCGTTGCCGGCCGTACAGGGGACGTCTCGCGGCCCGGGAGGCCGGGACACCCTGAGACTATACTACCGGACACGGCCCGGCTTCCCGGGCCCGGGAGAGCGGACATGAAAGTACAGGGAGCAGCCATCTCGCTGGGCGGCGTCAACTTCGCAATCGTGCTGGTGCCGATGACCCTGGTGGACTCGCCCGGAGAGGCCGACATGGCCATCGACACCCTGCAGCCCGGCTTCGGCGGTGTTCCCGTCGTGTTGATGGCGCAGCGCGACGACGGCTCGCCCCGCTACTACGGCGACGAGGAACTGGTTCTCGCCCTGCGCGACGTGCCGGTCGACCGCATGCCCTGGCAGGAATACGAGGTCTGACGACGCGAATTTCCCCGTCGCGGTACCGGTGTCCCGTTCAGGCAGACTTCTGCGCGGCCATGGCGCCGCGCCGCTCCTGTAAGGTATTCTGCGCGCGGGAAAATCGCCCCGCCAACCGGAAGCTCGCACGATGACACGCACTCACGCTGCCACGTTTGCCTTCGTTCTCGCCTTGTCCGCCGTTCTGACCGCCGGCTGCACGACCACCAGGGGCAGCACCCCGGACGAGAAGCGCCAGGCCGTTCAGAACATGCGCGACGGCGTGCTGAACGATCTGTACAGCCTCAAGCAGAGCGCGCGTTCGGAGCTCGCCGATTCGCCCGGCTACGGCGTGTTTTCCAACGCCTCGGTCAGCGTGATCCTGGCCAGCTTCGGCGGCGGCTACGGCATCGTTCGGAACAACACGACAGGCGCCGATTCCTACATGCGCATGGGCGAAGTCGGCGTAGGCCTCGGCGCCGGCGTCAAGGACTACCGCATCGTGTTCGTCTTCCACGACCAGGCCACCATGACCGACTTCATCAACCGCGGCTGGTCGTTCGGCGGCCAGGCCGATGCGGCCGCCAAGGCCGGCGACAAGGGCGGCGCCGTGGGCGGCGAGGCCATCCTGGACCGCGTGTCGGTGTACCAGCTCACCGAGAGCGGCCTGGCCCTGCAGGCGACCGTGAAGGGCACGCGCTACTGGCTGGATCCGGAGCTGAATTGATCCCACGGGCCGGCATCGTCGCGGTCGCCGGCTCGGCGCGGCGCGGCTGGTGGTCAGGCCTGGTTGCCGCTGCAATACTGACCGCATCGGCGCCATCGATCGCCCGGGACTGGGGCGACGACGACGTGCTCGACCGCGACATGAAGCTGATGATGCAGTGGTTCGGCGGCCGCTACGACAACCAGGAGCAGGTCTACTTCGAGGCCGAACAGGACCTGGACGAGGCCCTGCGCCATGAGCGCATCCACCACATCTTCTTCCCGGTGGAGATCCCGGCGGTGCCGGGCACCAACTTCTACGTTCAGCAGTACCTGAACGACGACGCGGCTTCGATCTACCGACAGCGCATCTATGCCTTCGAACCGGATTACACCCGCCAGGCCGTGCGGCTGACGATCTACACGCCGAAGGACACGGCCGCGCTGGTGGACGCGCACGAGAGCCCGGAAAAGCTCGAAGCGCTGACGCCCGACGACCTGACGACCCGGCCCGGGTGCCAGGTGTACTGGGTGCGCGAGGGCCAGCAATTCATGGGCAGTATGGTGGAGGGCGCCTGCGACTTCATCTCCGAACGGTCGGGTCAGCGCATCATCATCAGCGACGACCTGCTGCTCAACGACGGCGAAATCTGGATTCGGGACGTGGCCGTCGATGCCCAGGGCAACCGCATCTTCGGCCACCCGGACAACGTGCATCACAAGAACTACAAGGCGCGCGAATTCACCTGCTGGGGCGTCATATCCAGCAGCGAGACCGGCGGCGAACCGGTGTTCGTGCCGGATTTGCGGCTGCACGACCAGGGCGGCACCGCCACCTTCGCGTCGGAGGGCGACAACCCTGTCGAGGTGCGCATCAAGCTGCGCAACGTGCGCTGGCCCTATGGCCGCAACCGTGACTCGCTGGTGCTGTACGCCTATCGCGGCGATTCGCAGCGCGCCGAGTCGTATGCCTGGACGGCGCCGGATGCGACCCGCATCGCCGTCAACCTGCGCTGGATGCAGGCGAGCTGCACACTGGATGCCGAATCCTGGGTCACCCGGGCCGCGACGCGTTAGGCTCGCCTGAGGCTTTCGCGACAAGCTCCCCGCCCGTGACCCGAGATACCGCTCCCGCCGACCTGCGCGTCAACGCCGACTTCCGGCGGCGCGCGGTGGTTCGACCGTCCGACTACGTGTGGACCGCCTCGCCGATGCCCGGTGTCGAACGGATGATGCTCGACCGGGTCGGCGGCGAGGTGGCGCGCGCCACGTCCCTCGTTCGGTACGCGCCCGACAGCGCCTTCTCCGAACACGAGCACGGCGGCGGCGAGGAATACCTCGTGCTCGAAGGGACCTTTGCCGACGAGCACGGCCGCTATCCCGCCGGCACCTATGTGCGCAACCCCATCGGCACGCGTCACGCGCCGCGCGTGGGGTCCGACGGCGCGACCATCTTCGTCAAGCTGCACCAGTTCGACCCCGCCGACACACGCCCGGTGCTGGTCGACGCCAATACGGCCCGCTGGCAGCCCGGCCGGACGGGCGGGATGACGGTATTGCCCCTGCACGAGCATGGCGGCGAGCGCGTGGCACTGGTGCGGCTGGCGCCCTATACGACCGTGCCGGCGCACGATCACGAGAACGGCGAGGAATACCTGGTGCTGGAGGGCGAGGTACTGGACGAGCAGGGCACCTACCCGGCCGGGTCGTGGGTACGCAATCCGCCCGGCACGACGCATCAGCCCTACACCGCCGGCGACGGGGCGCTGGTTTATGTCAAGAGCGGCCATCTGGCCGCCGGCACGAGCCGTTCCCGGCCGCGGGTGTGACGCCGGCGGGCGGCACGACCCGTCCACTCGTCGTACTATTGGCGCACCAAAGGAGTGCGGTCAGGCAGCCGCCCGTACCGACGGACGTGGTGACGCGATGAAAGACAGACAACCCGACCTGGATTACCTGCGCCGGCAGACGGTGGGCATCGACTCGGTATTCCGGACACCCTACGGCGATCGCATGATGGTGTACTGCGACTACACCGCCTCGGGGCGATGCCTGCATTTCGTCGAAAGTTACCTGATGACGCTGCAGCGGAACTACGCTAACACGCACACGGAAGACGACATCACCGGCCGCAACATGACGCACCTGCTGCACGAGGCCGAGGCGCGCATCAAGGACGCGCTCAACGCCGGTCCCGACGGGCGCATCGTCGCCGTGGGAACAGGCGCCTCCGGCGCCATCGACAAGGTGCAGCAAATCCTGGGTGTGGCCTGCCCGCCGGCGACGCACCAGCACATGTCCAGGATGCTCGCCGGCTACCTCGGGGCCGACAAGCTCGCAGACTTCGAGGCCTACATGGCGAAGCACCAGCCGGTGGTGTTCGTCGGGCCCTACGAGCACCACTCCAACGAGATCTCCTGGCGCCAGGGGATTGCGACCGTGGTGGAAGTCGACCTGGCGCCGGACGGCGGCGTCGATCTCGACCACCTCGAAGCGCTGCTGACCGCGCCGGAGTATCTCGGCCGCCTGCGTATCGGATCGTTTTCCGCCGCCTCCAACGTCAGCGGCATGCGCAGCCCGGTGCGCGACATCGCGCGCCTGTTGCACCGGCACGACGCCATCGCCTGCTTCGACTATGCGGCCTGCGCACCCTATGTCGGCATCGACATGAATCCCGCCGACGACCCGGACGCCGCCATCGACGCGGTGTTCATTTCGCCGCACAAGTTCCTGGGTGGCCCGGGGTCGAGCGGCGTGCTGGTGTTCAACAAGCGCATCTACGCCGAGTCCTTGCCCCCGACGGTTGCGGCGGGCGGCACCGTCGACTACGTCAACAAGGACGACCAGGACTTCGTGCGCGATATCGAAGAGCGCGAGAAGGCGGGCACGCCGGGGGTGCTGCAGACCATCAAGGCCGCGCTCGCGTTCCAGATCAAGGACTGGATCGGCGTGGAACGCATCGGCGACCGCGAGCACGAGCTGGTGTGTCGCGCCATGCGCCGCTGGTCCGACGACCCGAACGTCGAGATCCTCGGCAACCCCGACCCCGAGCGCCGCATCGGCATCGTGTCCTTCAATGCGCGCGATCCGCGCGGGCGCTACCTGCACCCGAAATTCCTGACCGCGCTGCTCAACGACCTGTTCGGCATCCAGTCGCGGGCGGGGTGCAGCTGCGCGGGGCCGTACGGTCACCGCCTGCTGGACATCGGTCGCGAAAAGTCCGCCCGTTACCGCGCCTGCGTGAGCGACGGTTTTGGCGGGCTGAAGCCCGGCTGGTGCCGCGTCGGTTTCCACTACACCATGGACGACGCCGAGGCCGACTACGTTATCGATGCGGTGAGCCTGGTGGCGCAGGTCGGCCACCGTTTCCTGCCGCAGTACCGCTTCGACCTCCAGTCCGGCACCTGGTCGCACAAGGACGAGACCGCCCGCTACGACTCGGTGTCACTGGAAGCGGCGATCGCCGCCCGTCCGGCGGTGAGCACCGCGCTGCCGGCGGACGTTCGGGCCGAGCGCTACGCCGAGTACCTGGCCGCGGCGCAGGGCATGGCCGACGAACTGTGCGACGCCTTCGACCACGACTGCCGGCTGGAGGGCGAACTGGGCGACCTGCAGTTCTTCGCGCTGGACGAGCGCTCGGCCGGCCAGGACACGCGCGGCTGAGCCACGCTCAGTCGGCGACGAGGGCGTCGATCATCTCGTAAAGCGCGCGCACCTGGCTGCCCTGCCGGGTCGCGTAGCCGTCGCCGTCGTAGTCCCACCAGTCCCAGCAGCCCGCCGGGTTGAGAGGCAGACGGGATTTACGTACCTGCGGATACAGCACCACGATGTCGTTGGCCGCCGCCCAGCGGTTGTAGCCGCCGGTGCGGGCGAAGGCGTCGCCGATGGTGTCGCTGCCCATTTCGCAGCCGTGCAGCGCCACATGCAGGCGGCAGGTGGCACCCGCTGCGCAGGCCGTGGGGACGAACACGTAGCCGCTGTCGGCCAGTCCCTTCGCCCCGGCATTGTCGGCGGCCATGCGCTGGTCGAAGGCGATCAGCTCACCGGTGCCGCTGCCGGGATCGGTGAGCGAGCCATACAGGTGTGCGAGCAGTGAGCCGGCGGCGTCGTAGCCGCAGCTGCCGATGAACGGGGCCGCGGTTTCCGTGCAGGCGCCGCCGCTGGTGTCTGTCGGCATCAGGTGAGCGGCCTCGACGTCCGTGATCAGCGCTACCTGCGAGTCCGGCACGAAGGCGCGATAGAACGTGGCGAGCGACTCCACAACCGTGCGCCCGACCACCGCGTCGGCGGTGCCGTGGAACAGCCACACGCGGTCGTCCGCGAGCCCGGCGACGGGGTCGATGGCGCCCGTTCCGGCGCTCTCGCGCGCATAGGCGATGCCGGTCGAGGCATCCGGCGGCTCCGGGGGGTTGATGCAGGCACCGAGCGCCGTGGTGAGTGAGCCCGCCGCGCAGTAGTAGGGCCCCGCGGCGATGATGCCGGCCCCGGCGATGCGGGACGAGTGCGCCACCTGCAGCTGCGTCGCCATGAAACCGCCCGAGGAAATGCCCGAGACGGTAATGCCGTCCGGGTCGATGCGGTAGCTGGCGGTCGGTGTTGCCGGCGCTTCGTCGCCGGCGCAGCCGGGCAGTGCCACGACGGCCGCCAGAATAATGGCGGTCAGTGCGGCGGCCAGCGGAGCGTGTTGCGTCATCGATCTCTTGCCTTTCCCTGCAACCGTCTCCATATACCGCACCACGGTGGCGGACGCCAGCCGGCTGCGGGAGGCAACAGCTCCGGCGGTACAATGGGCGGAGCGGCACCGGAACAACCAGGCCCTCAATCAACGGAGCATCAGCGCATGAACGACAAAGCGACCACCGACCGCGCACAGCTACGCCAGCGTTTGACCGACGAGCAGTATCGGGTCACCCAGGAGGCGGGCACGGAACGCGCCTTCACCGGCAAGTACGTCGACCACAAGGACGACGGCGACTACGCCTGCGTGGTGTGCGGCAACGTGCTGTTCAGCTCCGAGCACAAATACGATTCGGGCAGCGGATGGCCGAGCTTCTGGCTGGCCAAGGCCGGTGATCGCGTGAAGGTGCGGCTCGACGAGAGCCACGGCATGCGCCGCGAGGAGGTGCTGTGCGCCGCCTGCAACGCCCATCTGGGTCACCTGTTTCCGGACGGGCCGCAGCCCACGGGTATGCGCTACTGCATCAACTCCGCGGCGCTGGATTTCGTCGACGGGGATTAGGACCGGCTCCGATAACCGTCATTGCGAGGAGCGCAGCGACGCGGCAATCTCGTTCAGGCTGTCGTGGCGTATCCTCCAATCGACCGTCCCGACATTGTTCGGAGATTGCTTCGCTGCGCTCGCAATGACGGAAGGAACGCGTGTGCCGGCTACGGTGCGGACCACGTCACGGCCAAAATGCGGTTGTCCGGCCGATAGTCGCTGACGACGGCGAGGTACAGGGTGCCTGCCTCGTCGAAGGCGATACCCCCCAGGTCGTGGCGCTCGCGGAACGCCAGCCACACCCCGCCGGTGCCGTTCAGATCGAAGCGGTGAATGGCGGAACGCTCGGAGTCGACGATCCACAGGTAGTCGTTGTGCACGATGAGGCTCTCGGGCACGCGCAGTCCGTCGCCGGTGCCCAGGAAAGCCGCCACGCGCCCGTC
>JAAUYH010215645.1_pt1 | contig 13433 bp, 11 predicted proteins | sample 7278061 | NCBI WGS metagenome assembly JAAUYH01 (sample SAMN14350203, study PRJNA611818) | marine sediment metagenome | isolation source: surface marine sediment (0.6m) | place: French Polynesia: Moorea | collected 2018-08
TCCTTAATATATCTGGGTTTCAGGCGAATTTACCTCTTCGAGGTAAATTCGGCGTCTGGCAAGGCTTTCACCCCTTTTTGATAGGTAAAATTGTCAAAGTCCCGTTAAAAGTAAATGCAGTAAGAGCCAAGAAAACCAAATACTTACCAACAGTTCTTACAAAAGAAGAAGTGGTTATTATTATCCAACAATTGTCGGGCGTACATCAACTGCTAATTAAATTACTGTACGGTACTGGTTTACGCTTAAGTGAAGGTTTAAGTTTGCGCGTTAAAGATATTGATTTTGCCCAACAACAAATTATAGTCCGCGATACTAAGGGGAATGAAAGTCGGGTGACTATGTTACCCGAAAGTATCGCTGAAGAATTAAAAATTCATTTACAAAGTGTAAAAGTTATACATCAACAGGATTTACAAAAAGGCTATGGTTCGGTTTATTTACCTTTTGCATTAGAGAGGAAATATCCAAGAGCAAAGTACGATTGGATTTGGCAGTTTGTTTTCCCTTCTGTTAGCATCTCTAAAGACCCCCGCAGTGGAGAAGTTCGTCGCCATCATTTACACGAGAGTAGTTTGCAAAAAGCTTTAAAACAAGCAGTTCGCAAAGCAGGTATTCAAAAAAAGGTGGGTTGTCATACGTTTCGCCATAGTTTTGCGACGCATTTGCTACAAAATGGCTATGATATTCGGACAGTGCAGGAATTACTAGGACATAAAGATGTGAAAACAACTATGATTTATACTCATGTTTTGAATCGAGGTGGTAGAGGAGTCAGAAGTCCTCTCGATTCATAAAAAAATACAATTGAATTACATAGGTTTGAGAGGCGATCGCTAATAAACATCTAGCAACAAAAAACGAATGTCAAATCATCACCTACTCAACAAAACTTTACCCTCAAACATGAGCTACCTCAGAGATGAGACTGAAACTTAATGTCAGACTAAGAGTATCGAGTTTGGATATGACTCATGACAGCTACTCTCAATTTTGCCACTGCACCTGGACATCAAGTCTTAGCAGCAGCAGGAAAAAGAATCTTACGCCCTGGAGGAAAAGCAGCCACAGAACAATTCTTTGCTTGGGCTAATTTCCAACCAGGAGAAACGGTATTAGAGTTAGCAGCTAGCTTTGGGGAAAGTGCGATCGCATTAGCAAAAAGATTTAATGTCCGCGTGGTGGGAGTTGAGAAAAACCCAGATAGCGTAGCTAAAGCTAGAGAAAACATTAAGGCTGCTGGTTTACAAGATCGGGTGACAATTATTGAGGGAGATATCTTTCAGTTAGATAAGATTACAGGCAAATTTGATTATGTCTTGGCTGAAGCCATCCTAACCATGCAATCGGATGTAGGTAAATCTAAGATATTGTCGGCAATTAAAAAACATCTTAAACCAGGTAGCAAGTTTCTTTCCCATGAAATGCTTGTTCGCAGTAATGAGTCGGAAGTGCGTAAAAGTCTATCTCAAACAATTCGGGTTAATGCTAATCCTTTAACACTCGAAGAATGGGAATCAGCTTGTAGGAAAGCAGGTTTAAGTTTGCAGCAATGGAAAGCAGGTGAGATGGGATTGCTCAATTTAAGTCAGATGGTGCGGGATGAAGGTTTGTTTGGAACAGTCAAAATTGTCTGGAATGTTTTATTTAATTCTAATTTACGTCCAAGAGTCTTACAAATGCGTCGTAGTTTTCAAGAGCAACGCAATCATATCGGCTACATCGTTTTTTGGGCAAAAGTTACGTAGGGGCGCAAAGCTTGCGCTCGTCATTAATTAGAGACACAAAATTTCACGTCTTTACATCGTTCATTGGTAAGGACGAACCACCGTTCGCCCGTACAGATTAAATAAATAGGAGTCTATGAAATTATGAATACCTCAGTTGCATCATCAAACAATTCATTTACTGCTACTTTGCAGGATTTAATTGAATATCCTACAAGTGGCATTCTCAGTAAAATTTTACTCAAAGATAATAACAGCCAATATAGTTTGTTTTGTTTGGCAGCAGGGACAGAAATCGACGAACATACTTCTACCCGTAACGCTTTCATAACAGTAGTGGAAGGAACAGGAAACCTTAATTTAGAAGGAAAAGATATTGCTCTCTCTCCAGGGGTATTTGTGTTTATGCCCGCAAATGCCCCCCACGCAGTACAAGCTCAACAAAATCTGGCATTTGTTCTCGCTTTATCAGAACATTCTCCAGAAAAGAAGAAAATTAAGCAAAAAACTATTAATATCATCAAATTTACCGCCCCTATTCTCAAAAAACACGGTAAAACAATTACTACTCGGATGTATGAAATTATGTTTCACAAATATCCAGAAGTGAAAGCACAATTTGATATGTCTGCCCAAGCTAATGGTTCTCAACCAGCTAAACTTGCTACTGCCGTCTATAGCTATGCGATTCATATTGACGATCTCGAAGCATTAAAAGCAATGGTAGAGAAAATTGCTCATCGTCACGTAAAAACCCACGTTTTACCAGAACAATATCCCATTGTGGGGGAATGTTTATTACAAGCAATCAAAGAAGTTTTAGGAGATGCAGCAACCGAAGAAGTTATGACAGCTTGGGCTGAAGCCTATCAAGTATTAGCTGATGTGTTTATTAATCGAGAACAACAAATCTATCAAACTGTTTCTAATTAGTTGTTAGTTGTTAGTTGTTAGTTGTTAGTCAGCACCTTATTGTTTTAATTCGGAGGACAAACAAAAAAGGACAAGTAACAAACAAAAAAGGACAAAAAATAAACAAGGAGAAATAAATTATGTTTTGCGAACAATGCGAACAAACTGCTAGCGGGAATGGCTGTCATCAATGGGGTGCTTGCGGTAAAAGTCCTCAAGTGAATGCAGTACAAGATCTATTAGTCTATTGTTTGCGAGGACTTGCTCCTGTAGTGCTTCGGGCTAAAGACTTGGGAATTGATACCAGAGAAGTCGATCGCTTTACCTGTGAATCTCTATTCGCAACTATGACTAATGTAAACTTCGACCAGAAAAGGTTTACAGCATACATTAAAAAAGCGATCGCGCTACGAGAAGAGTTAAAAGCCCAAATCCAGCAAGCAAGCGATACGCCTATTACTTGGTCGGAAATATCGAATTACGAACCAGATTACCACGAAAGCTTAGTCGAACAGGGACAAAATTATAATTTAGAGTTCATTGGTAAGTCGGGAACAAATGTAGATATCTTTTCTCTTAAGCTTACTGCTCTCTACGGTATTAAAGGTTGTGCTTCCTATACTTTCCATGCTTACGAATTGGGACAGGAAGACGAGGCAGTATATCAATTCATTCAGCAAGTATTAGCTACTATAGACGATCGAGACTTAAGCCTAGAAGATTGGGTTAATTTAGTCCTGGAGATCGGTAAATTCAACCTACGGGCAATGGAATTAATCGATGCTGGACATACTAGCACTTACGGTCATCCCGTGCCTACTGCTGTCCCCCTGAATCATAAACCGAGCAAGGCGATTTTAGTTTCGGGACATGATATTAAGCAGTTAGAAGCCATCTTAAAACAAACTGTCGATACCGACATTACCGTCTATACTCACGGCGAATTATTACCCGCCCACGGTTATCCCAAACTTAAAGAAAAATACCCCCATTTCTACGGACATTTTGGCACTGCTTGGCAAAATCAGACTAAAGACTTTGCTAAATTCCCTGGCGCAATTGTAGTTACTACTAACTGCCTAATGCCTCCCCACGAACATTATGAAGACAAACTGTTTACTTTAGGGCCTGTAGGCTACGCTGGTCTAAATTATCTCCCTGCTAAAGAAAATGGTAGCATAGACTTTACGACTGTAATTCAAAAAGCTCGAGAATTACCAGGATTTACTGAAGAATCAGCATATCGTCAGGTTACTACAGGTTTCGCTCATAATGCTGTCTTAGGAGTAGCCGATCGACTTATTGATGCCATCAAGCAAGGTAAAATCCGTCACTTCTTCCTTGTCGGTGGTTGTGATGGCGCGAAACCAGACCGCAATTACTATACAGAATTTGTCGATAAAGTACCCGCTGACTGTGTAGTGTTAACCCTTGCCTGTGGTAAATTCCGCTTCTTTGACAAAGAAATGGGCAATATTGAGGGAATTCCTCGCTTACTTGATGTAGGACAGTGTAATGATGCTTATTCGGCTATTCAAATTGCGATCGCTTTAGCTAACGCTTTTGAGGCGGGAGTTAACGAAATACCATTATCGATGATTCTTTCTTGGTACGAACAAAAAGCCGTTGCTGTCTTACTCACTCTCTTATACTTAGGAATTAAAGATATTCGTCTTGGACCTACTCTTCCAGCGTTTCTCTCAGCTAATGTTTTGCAACTCTTAGCCGAAAAATATAATCTGCAACCTATTACTACTCCCGATGCGGATTTAGCAGCTTGTTTAGCTTGATTTTTTTTAGCTAATAATTCTTTCTATGATTTAAAATCAGTTGGACTATTAAACTGATTTTATTTTTATTATTTAAAACTTTATAAAAAAACTAAAATAAAGTATACGATCGATATTTTATCTCTTTAATTTGGAGTTTTTAGATTATATTTTAATTTGCACAATTATTTTAAATATTTATATCAAAAAATAAAAAATATAACAATATTTCAAATACTATATTCATAATAAATAAATAATGAGTTCAAAATACGATCGAGCTTTTTCTCTTCTTTCTCCTAACTTCCATCAAAAACTAATTATATTATCCCTTTTTATAATTGGTATAAACTCAGACAAACCTCTGCATCCGTAAGAACCGAACTCATATAATTACAGCTTTCACTACTAATTTTGGGTAGGGGAGAAAACCCCACTTGACATGGGATAAAACCAACACTTACATTCGCTCACTTTTTTAATAACATAGAAATTAAGGATAAAAATAACAAATAAACTAAATAACTAATTTTTACTATCTTGAAAAAAATTACTAATATTTTTACTGTCATTAAATCGAGATATAAATTAAAATATATTCAGAGGCAAAAGAAGATGAAATCACTAACATTACCTATTTTTTTAGAAACAGGATTATCCCTTTTTGGTTTTTTTTTGCTCGTTATCTTGTTGACATAAAAATTTAAAAAATAGCTTCGCTCGAACCAGGTATAAACTGTTACTTTAAAAAAGTGACACTTTTCCACTAAATCATTCAGGTGTCTTGAGAATATCACTTAAATTTGAGAGAAGGAAAAGAAGGATTTAGTAAAGTCTTGAAATAAAAATTTCAAACAAGATAATTGTAAGTAAAAAGCAAAAAATAACAATTGTAAGAGCGATCGCGCTAAGTCTGTCACTACGAGATCGCTCTTACAATTTTTAGATATCTTAACCATAAAAAACCTCAGCCCACTTACTGAGGTCAAGAAAAGAAAATTAATATTGACTAAAGATACTGAGACTTTTAACTGACGGTAAAAGAAATTAATAATCTCTATCATTTACTATGTTTTTAGTCGTTATCTAAATTATTTAGGTGAGAGTCAACGCTATTGAGGTAAGCTCGATCGTTGATGGTTTCTGGTGCTAATCTTCCTTCGGCGATCGCTTTTTCGACCAAGTCTTTAGCCGTTACTTTACCCCTACGAACTGCGGTTAAAAAAGCAGCATTACTAGGAATACCTCGATCGGTAAAATAGCCTTGATAGCTACGAGTAACAAGGTTAAAAGGCGTAATTTCAACAACGCTGCGAATAGGATTTTGATTGACAGCACTGACTTCATTGGCAAATGCAGGTGCAGCAACCAAAGAAAGAACTAAAGCTGATAAACTAACTATCAATGAGCGTTTCATAATTGTTTCTCCTTGTGTCAGGTCGATTAATTTTTCTTTTTTCCTGTTATTAATAGAATCGCTGACCAAAATGAGTTAGTTCTGACAGTTGTATAAGAATTAGCTAATAGTAAGCATAGATTTTCCTGAGTCAAAAACGAAATATCGCAATTATCCACAACAAATTATGTGTCTTAACGGGAGTGTCAAACGAATTCATATTAGTATGGAGAAAAATATGACTGAAAAAGGGCATATATCAAACTACCAAATAGTTTTGTATTAAATACCGCAACCGTTGAGTTATCTGGAGAGGAAATATTAAAGCAATAACTTTCCAATTTGGGTAATGAAAGAAACTAGCTATAATCCAAGGAATTGCTGGTTTTAATCCCTGCAAGCGCAGAGATTTAGCTACGGCAAACAACTGGGCTGCACGAATTCTACTAGCAGCTAAAGTACCTTGAGAGTCTATATCAGAGCGATATTTAGCTAAAATATAATGAGATGCTTCTACATGGCGATGAGGCTGTCCACTTATTTGCTGTTTGGGACTTGTAGATAATGTGTATCTTAAGTTGTAATTGCCATCATGTCCTACCATTGTCTTTTGACAGCATCGTACCCACAAATCGTAATCTTGAAAGGCTGGCATATTTTCATCAAAGCCACCAACTTCTTCAAATAAGATTTTTTTTATGGCAACTGATGAAGTAGAGCCAACCAAGTTGTCATACAAAATCTGTGGATAAAGTTTACCAAAAGCTTTAGGTTTAAATTTGTATAAGACTAGATCTCTAGCATTTTCTTTAACGATTAACGCCCCCGAATAAACTAAACCAATGTCAGTATTTAATTGAAATACTGACAACTGATCGCTAATTTTAGAAGATTCCCAAGTGTCATCATCATCCAAAAACATTAAAATATCACCATTAGCCATTTTGACTCCTTGATTACGAGCTTTACAAGCTCCTTGAGAAGCATTAAATCTATGGATTTTTATCGTCGTTTTTTGGCTAAATAAATAACTAAAGTTTGCTTTAATAGGTATATTAGAAGCATCATCAATAATAATTATTTCTTGTGGCATTACAGTTTGATTTAATACACTTTCATAAGCTCTTCGCAATAATAAAGGTCGGTTATGAGTAGTGATAATAACTGAAACTTGCATGGATATTATAAGTAATTTTATTTTCTTATTTTATTCAATTGATTTGTTTGACTGCTGGTGCAAATAAACATCACCATCGAACCTAAACAAACATAGGAGCTTGCTAAGTCAAAACTAGTATTCCAAGTTAAAAACAAATAACAACTAGTCATAGCAATAGGAATATTATCGACTTCAAATAAAGCAGAATTACTAATTTTTTTTAAATACCAAATTATAAAAAATAAAAAGGGTATTAAAGCAATAATACCAGCAGACAATAAAATTTCTAGAAATATATTATGAGGATAAAAACCAACAATATTTACAGAGCTATTAAGTCCATATCCCAAAAAAATTGAATTAATAATTGCTTCTATGGATGATTGATATAATTCCAGTCTTGGCTCTTTATGTATTGCAGAAAAAAATAATTGATAGCGTTGTAATGCCCAATTATCTAGTTTTGTTTGAATATTATTAAAAGATGAATATATCAACAAAATAAAAATCAAGAGATTTTTGGATTTTTTCAATAAATTTTTAGTTTGAAAAATTGTAAAATAGTTATATTTTAAGCAACTAAAAAATACGACTACAATTATTGGGTAAATCAAAGGACCTCTTCCCGGTAAGCTAGTAAGACTCAACAAGTTACAACTTAAACATAACCATAAAATTATTTTACTTAGTTTTGATTTTATTTTCACTTTATTAAAAAGTAGTATACCTAATATTGCAATTAAGCTAGATGCCATAGGAATTGCTATGGTATTGTAATGGATATTTTTGTTTAGTTTGTGCAAAGGAAATTGATAAGTTATTTGATATAAAGATAAAGCTGTTCCCCAGATAATTTGCCAAGCAATAATTTGCGAAATAGCTTTCTTATTAATAAAAAAAATTAGTGCGACTAATGCCAAATATACACTCACATAACGAAAAATAAGCTCTAAATTTACTGAAGCGTCTGAACCAATAATTCCTGAAATCAATAAAATACCCCAAAATAAAGAGAAAATAGTTAAGCAATTTACTCTGGCTTGACTAGTAGAAATTTTAGCTTTACCAAATAGATAACTGCTATAGAGACCAAGAATAGCTACGATATTAACAAGAGGACTAAAATATAATAACTTAAGACTAGGTGTATTTAAAATTGCAAATGCCCAAAATGAAGGAGCAAACCAAAAAATTTGACATTTTAAAAGTATGCTAGTGAGAGAGTAACAATTTCTAATCATATCAATCTATTGATTGTCTGCTTAATGTTACTATTGCCCATGCTTTAATTCATAATAAATTGATATTAATGAATTACTAACTATTTTTTTTAGTAGAAATTTAGTAGTTGTAATAATACACCAACTTAGACATATAAAAATATTCTTATGTATAGATAGGTTGTGTTTTCTAATCAAAAAATGCTCTTGGCATCTAACCCATAAGCTAATAAACTTTTCAGAGATACCTCCTAATCTCATATAAGCCAGTTCTAGCTTTGTAAATTCAAATCTAATTAAAGGGTTATGATAAATCCGAAAAATAAAATCATAGTCTCCACAAATACGATACTGACTATTAAAATATCCAAATTGAGTATAAATCGATTTAGAAACAAAGGTAGCAGGATGATTGATTGGCATACCTTTATTAATGCCTTTTCGTAAATCTTCTAAATTTTTAACTATTTTAAATTGGATATCTTTTTTTCTGTCAAATCTATACATTGCTCCAGTAATTACTAGATACTGATTATCGGCAATGCTCTGATAGATTTTAATTATTTCTTCAATTGCATTATGGGTATAAGTGTCGCCACAATTAATTAAACCAATAATCTCTCCTGTGGCAGCCATAATACCTTTATTCATAGCATCATAAATACCTTCGTCTGGTTCACTAATCCAGCAGTCAATTTGGCTATTGTATTTATAAATTATATCAAGAGTTCTATCGGTAGAATTACCATCAATAATGATATATTCAATCCTTTGATAAGATTGATTGATTACCGATAAAATAGTCTCTTCTAAATCTTCTTCTCCATTAAAAACCACAGTAATTACAGAAACAATGGGACTTCGATCGATTGATTGTATGCTTGATTCTTGGTTCAGGAATTCACATCGTTTTTGCTGTTTTTGTTCTTGCCTTAAAAACACAATTAAAATTCGATAATAGTGATTTTCAATGATTGACTGTATTTTTAAATTTTAATTTCAAAAATGAGGTATATTCAAAGTTTATCTTTTTCAAGCTTACTGAAAATTTATAATAAATTCCAGTAAATTTTGTCATCCTAGTTTTTTTCTAATCTGAAAAGCCAACTTACCTTGCCCTGGAAAAGTAGCTCTATTTTATAATCTTGTTGTTTTTCTAGTTCATTTCTCCATGATTCTAAAGGATAAGTTTTTAATAAAAATACATCACTGAATCCCTCTGGAATTAAAGGAATATTGAGTTGGTATTTTGCTTGTTGATTCAGGATACAATTGGTGCAATATGCTTCGGGCAAAATTCTTACTTTTGACTCAAGCATATAACTGAGGGATATCAGGTAAGGTATGGGGGCATTATTAACTACTAGAGGTTGGGTAGCTTGGTTAATAATTCGACTAATTACAGGATTTTCTGTATTTAACTGTTTATTCCACCAAATTTGAGATTGAGAATGAATAGCAGAAGATAGAATGCCACAGGAAAATATAGTGAGTACAATAAAATGCCATATTTTTTGTGGTAAAGGTTGGACATAAATATTAGTAATTTTGCTACTGATAAGGTAAGCAATGGCAAGTTGAATACCTAAATAAGATGGTAGTAGATATCGAGGAGTAATCGATCGCTTACCTCCTAAAACTAAATCAGGCAGAACTAGAGCTAGTGTAGTTAAACCCATTAAGGTCAATATAAATAACCAAGTTTTTTTGGGAGTATGAAGGCAAAGAAAAAAAATTGAATATCCTACCAAAATCGCAACAATTACATATATTAATCCATAAAGTAATAAATATTGTTCGGTGTTCCCATAATGTCCGATATCAAAAAATATACGACTAAGATTACGAGTCCAAAACTTGAGTAAATCTATAATAGTTTGGTTACTTTGAGTCCAATTTGTAAGTCTTTCAGCTTGAGAATATTGATTAACTAATACAATAATCCAGGGTACAAACAGCATAAACGATGCTACAGAAAAGACTAGGTAAGACTTAATCGTTTTGCTTAATTTGAAGTCTTCGTTAACAACTAGATAAATTCCCTGTCCAAGAGCAACTAATGAGAACAACAACTGAGTATAAAGTCCTAAAACTAGAGTTATTCCGTAAGCACTCCAGCTAGTTAGAGTCTTTAGTCGATACGCTCGTAGAAGTGCTGCACTTGAGAATAAAATAATTACTATCCATAAACTGTACTGACGTGCTTCTTGTGCATATACTACATGTATTGGAGAAACAGCTATCAGGGCAACTGCTACCCATCCAGTTATCGATCGTTCAAATAATTCTAAACATAGCCAATAAATGCCAGGAAAAGCTAAAAGACTAATCATAGCTGGTAAACTTCTCATTGCTAGGATAGATGTCCCAAACACCTTTGACCATAATCGAGCTATTACATAATAAAGTGGTGGATGATGAGGGTTTTCTTCGACTAAGCGTCCTACAGTATTAATTACACTTTTTTCAGGATTAATACTTTGATATTGCTGGAGAACTTGAGGTTCAATAGGATCGGTATTGTTAAAAGATTGGACAATTTCTGCTTCCGTATAACCAACAATAGTGAGGGAAGTTGAAACCTCATCATACCAATAAACTTTTTGGTCGAGATTAGTAAAGCGAAAAAAGATGCCAATGACCAATACTATAATAATTAAAAACCGCCAAGGCTTAGGAGGTATATGTGAATGCCAACCTTTAGCTAATAATTTTTTTGAACTTTTGATTGGACTAATTATCATTGAATTAAGTTGTAAACAAACTTTTATGAAGACTGATTAACAAACAAGTTATAGTAATTACTCAATAAATAACATCGATCGAATCTATTTAAAACTAATTATTATTAGTCTGAAATTCTTAGGATTTTATTTCTAAAAAATTGATAACCATAACCAGAAAAGTGAGCTATTGGCATAGTAATAAGTACAATTCCACAATTTAACCAACAACGAAAAAAAGAAGGATGAGACTCGGCACTACCACGCCAAATTTCTTTTAAAAACTTAGATTTTAGTTTTAGGTTAACTCGTAAGCTTTCGATAAAAACGGCACAAAAAATTAAAATTAATAACTCTTTCATATATAGATCTACTGACGAAAATAATAGATCGAAGCATGACAAAATGACTATATTAGAAATAAATAAAAAAGGTAGTTTACCTCTAAGTTGTAATCGTTCTGGATGTTTGATAGTGCTTAAATAACGTCCCCTGCCATAGGTAAAATATTGAACCCACAAAGATTTCCAATTTTTTCTCGGATAGTACCAGACTTTTATCTTCGAGCTTACATAAATAGCCTCGGGATTTTTATTTAGTAATCTTTGATTTAATTCTGCATCTTCATTAGTAATTTGACTAGAGTAACCAGAAATGTCAATCAAAGTTTTTGTCCACATACAGCCTAGAAATACTGTATCAGCGTAACCATTATATTGAGAATTACGGTATTTTGCTCCTCCATTTCCCAGCCAACTATGAGCAGCTAAAGCAACTCCAGCTTGAAATGCTTCTCTAGCAATAAAACGTTGCGCGCCACCAACATTAATTGCTTTAGTTGTCAATAAAGTTTGAACGCATTTATCAACATAATCTGACGCATATTGACAATGGGCATCTGCACGTAAAAAGATAGATCCTTTTGCCATATTAAGCATTAAATTGAGAGCTTTTGATTGAATTTTATAGGGATTATTAATTAATTTTACTTGAGAATTTTTTCTCATTATTTTTCTGACTATATCTTGAGTACCATCAGTGCTACCGCCGTCGGCAATTAAAATTTCTTGGATGTTTGCATAGGTATTTTTTATAAAAAAATAGATCGATTTTTCAATATATTCAGCTTCGTTATATGTAGGTATAGCAATACTAACTCCAGGCGAGCAAGATAAAGAAAATTGAGTATCTTCTTTCATGGTATTAAATTTGTGTCGAACACTATTAACTAAATGAATATTTCTTTTATTTACTTGTATTGACTAATTTAGACCGCAATTTTTCGATCACTTCTGTATCGGTTTCAATATCGAATTTACGAGCTATAAATTTTGGGCTATTTATTAATTCTTCATAGTTGTTAATTGTCAAAATATCAGGAGAATTTCTGTGGGTTTTAAATTCAATAAATCTTAAGTTGTCGTTGTAAATTCTGTGGGCAAATTTTGAATTTATTAGTATTGTTTGAAAAAAGTGCTCATCTCCACAAGTCGATGTTTCAAAATCTGCCATAAACCCTGAGTTTTTGTTGACAAAATCAAGAATATACTTTACCGCACTCTTTGTAAGAGTAAACCATGAAGAGCCAAAGTAAATTTCATATTGATTGACATATGGTTTTTTTTGATACTGAAGAATTGCCAATAATAAAGTATAGTATCGATAATAGCGATACCTTCTAAATTTTGGGCTTTGAGTATGTCTATGGGTTAATTGAACCCTCCAGGTATTGTTTCTTTTTTTAGCCTCAATAAATTCTAATCCATTATTTTTTTCTAAAAAATCATTGAATTCTTGGAGGGGCTTGATTATATAATCCTGACCACTAATAAGTGAATAGTAATCATAACTTTTTGACACTGCATTTTTTAGCAAAATCAGTGTTGCTTTGACTTGAGAAAAATCAGCCCAGTATACAGGTTCTCTTTCATCAATTATGGTGACTTTAGCAGAATCCACATAATATTTTTTAAATTTTTGATATAAAATATCATTTTTCAAATCTACATGTAGATATACACTACATTTATCATCAGAGATGATGTCATCAACTAAAAGTTTAATTTGTTCAAAATTTCTATGTGCTTGAATTAGAAAAGCGTGCCTCACGATCGATTCTATTTCTTAAATAAATATAATTTGCGCTTAACTTTAAAACTTTGAAAGCTTAGAGCAAACGCATATCAAAAGATTGTGATACAACTGTTATCCGCAGAACCGTATGATACTTTGATCTAAAAAGCTAAATTGCTAGTTGCAAAGATATTATTATCCGAGAAAAATTTCTACCGAAAAATTACTGAGATTTGATGACTATTACTAATTTTTTTCAATTTGGCTTTCTCTATTAATTATTTTAGGAAGTTTGGGAAGAGCCTATTGATATTAATTAATTCCCTCAATAAAGCAAATGAATATATATAGCAATCGGATTTGATTTGTGAAATTAGCAGAAGGCGATCGCTAATTATTTAACCTCCCCAGTCAGCAAAATCCTCTGGCTATATAACTAAATAGTTGTAAGCCA
>JAAUYH010067531.1_pt1 | contig 13432 bp, 6 predicted proteins | sample 7278061 | NCBI WGS metagenome assembly JAAUYH01 (sample SAMN14350203, study PRJNA611818) | marine sediment metagenome | isolation source: surface marine sediment (0.6m) | place: French Polynesia: Moorea | collected 2018-08
CAGCCTTAATTCGGCTTCTCGATCATATAGTTTTTGCTCCTGGTAAATTTTAGCTTGTTTTTTCCAGACAGAAATGGCTTGGGCAATATTTCCTTTATTCCAATAATACGCTCCCAAATCTACCTCGACTCGATTTATTCTTCTTTCCGAAAATGAATCTAAGTCAGATTCTGCCCGTACAGGACAACTAAATAAAAATATTAATAAGAAAAAAGAAAGAAAAACATTTATTTTTAACTTTAATAGGTTTTGAATAAGTAACATTTTTTATGTAAGATATGTAGAAGAACTTTATTTTTTATTCTTGAAAGGCTTTCCGTTTTACTAACTTTACTTGAATAAAATAATAATAATTGAATTTGATAATAAATATGTTTTTTCGTAATACAATTTTATCAGCCAAGTTTTTAACCTTATGTAGTATTTTTTTAGCATTTCTTATGCTACCAGTTTCTGCCGATGGAGAACTACCAAACTATAATCCAAAGCCTTCTGAAGAAAAGGTAGATCAAAGAAGAACTACTTCTAGTGGTTCTCGTTCGATTTGCGAGAGTCCGTTTGATGAAAATTCTTTAAATTTTTTGATTCCTGAAACAGAAATAGCACACTATACTGTAAGCAGTACGCCCGATCTTTATATTTATGCAAAAACTCCATCTGAAGTGCCTCTCTCTTTCAGTATAGTAATTCCTGATATCAACGCCGATAATCCAAAATTCGAGAAAACTTTACTAATAGAAAAAGAAGGTTTTTATAAAATTAAACTGCCTTTATCTTTCAAACTGAAAGATGGAACAATTTATGTGTGGCAAATCGCAATTCCCTGCCTCAATGACTTTACTCAAACGGATCAAGTTCTTAGAGGCGCAATCTTAAAAGTTCCTGTTGCCCAGGCTTTGACCAAGCAGCTTTCTCTTGCAGAAAATTCTTTAGACAAAGCTAGAATTTATGCTGAAAATGGGATATGGTATGATGCTTTGAGTTCGGCTGCGGAATCCAAACAACACTTAAAATCAGAAGAATATATCAAAAAATTACTAAAAGATATTAATCTGAACATTGAAACTGATAATTACAAAATCTTAGAGTTATAATTCATCGGTATGTGACCACTTCGCACACGGTAACGCGATCGCGGAGAGCGTGTGGGCTTCCCACCGACAATGCTAAATTTTGAGTGGTAAAATGTTTCGCATCGAACTTCCCCCTCGTACTTTAGTTCAAGGCTTCTGTTTCCTCGTTCTATTACCGTGAGAAAATTATCAAAGCTGTTCAATATAAAAGTAAATAAAAGATTACGATTACTTGGCTCTATTCTGTTATTTGTTATTTTCCCAGTAGTTGTTTTGAGACTCCTGGGATTTTTGCAATGGATGGAATGGAAATCCTATGATTTGCTATTCTATTTTAGTACTCCCGAACCAACAGAAGAAAGAATTGTCTTGGTTGTTTGGACTGAAGATGATCTTCAAAAATCCAAAGAGTCAATTATTCCCGACCAAAAATTAGCGACTCTACTTGAAAAAATCAGAAAACAACAACCACGTTTAATTGGACTGGATTTATATAGAGATCTTCCCGTTGTCTCTGGACAATTATCAAAAGAGGAAAATCAAGCAGCTTATAAGAATCTTCAAGAGATTTTTGGCTCTACTCCCAACCTGTTGGGAATTGAAAAAGTATTGCCTCCAACCACAAATCCCCCCTCTGGTATTAAAAGAGTGACATCATCAGATATCATCACCGATGATGACAATATTGTACGCCGATCTTTTATCGATCCCAGACCCAGAAAGAAGAAAGATGACCCCAACACGGAAAGAGCAGCCACTTATCTTGGGACAGCTTTAGGCTATAGTTATTTAGCCAAAGAAGGATGGAAGGGGAGATTAATCGACCTAGGCTCTTATTTAATTTTCAAAAACGAAACTCAGATAACTTTAAAAGATATCAAGACTTTTGACGGAGGCTACATTAACAATAAAATCGGGTGGGATTTCCTTGTCAACTGGCGCAAAGGCAATAATCCATTTATTCAATATTCTGTAACTGATGTTATAAACGGAGAAATTCCTGTCAATATTTTTCAAGACAAAATTGTTTTAATTGGAAATGTTTCTTCTTCTACCACAGATATTCATTATCTTCCTATTAAGAAATGGAATAAATATCAAAAATGGAGTTACGGGGTTGAAATTCCCGCACAAGTAGCCAGTTCTATTATTAGCGCAGCCCTTGATAATCGACCTTTACTAAAAGTAGCTCCTTTTGGTATAAGCTACATTCTTTTGCTGTGCGCTACCTCTACCATGACATTCCTTATTTTGAAGTTTTATTCTCTCAATATAGATAGAATATACTTGATATCTGGTTTGTTTAGCCTATTTTTTAGTTTCATATTGTTCGTCGCAAGTCTTGTAGCTTTTCAAACGATTGGATGGTGGATACCTATTATTCCTCCAATTTTTGGAATCTGGCTAACTTTTCTTTATCTTAATACTTATGTTCAGATAGATAAAGAAAGAAGAAACTTTTTGTGGTTAAAAATATTAGCTAATTATCTTAATCATAAGTTTGGAAATTCTTCAAGTTTAATAAAATTCAATACACAATATATTGAGGAATGTACCAAAATTATAGAACAGATATCATTTTCTATTTATAGGAAACTTGAAAAAGAACATCAAGAATATTATGGAGAATTTTCTGATTCAATTTTTTCAGAAACTAAAGAAGCACAAAAGTTAAATGATTTACTTAAAAAAATATCTGAAATTAAAACAATAAATCCTAAAATTTTAAGAGAAATTCAGAGAACTACTACTTACAGAGAACGTACTACTGAATTTATGGAACTTCCAAATAAAAGAAAACGAAGAAACTCACAAAAAACAAATATAAATGAGTTAATTCAGCAACTTATAGAACAAACGGTTTCACATTTACGAGATCAATATGAACACCAAGTTGCAGTACAAGAAATATATGACTCCAGTTTATCTTTAGCAAAAGTAAATAGAGAAGCTTTAGAAATAATTATCGAAAATTTACTTGATAATGCTTTTTATGCTGTAAAACCTGAGTCAGCTCTGGATAATAACTACTCTCCTATAATTAAAGTAAAAACTAAAAATAGCCAAAAATTTATTGAAATTAGGGTAGAAGATAATGGGAGTGGTATTCCACTATCTCGGCAAAAAAAGATTTTTGAACCTATGGTATCTTATAAAACCGATAGAGGACAAGGAATAGGATTATTTTTAGTCAAGGAACTCTTAACTCTAGAACAAGGAAAAATACGAGTAGAAAGCGAAATAGGAAAAGGTAGTAAATTTATAATTTCACTCCCTAAAAAATAAACTTTCTTCTACTTTTTGATAATCAATTACATTAACACAATTCTAAAAAGAATCAACTCAATGGTGAGGCTAATATTTGCTCAAAATTCTCAATAACTTCCTGGGGGAAAATTAACCTAGCTAAAATCCCCCAAGCAGTACTTAAAATATCTCCTGAATAGCACTCAGCGTAAACTTTATAAGCCTCCCAATCTTCATTTATGATTATCTGTGCCAAATCCTCTAGTACACCAATTGGTTTCAGACCCAACCACTCTTTTATTATTGCCTCAGTTTTTAGATCGAATGTCTCCCAGATTTTATCGGAACCCCTATAGTTATTTATTAGGAGGGACGATAATTTTTTAAATGCCCTCCATCCTCCAGACCAGGTTTTGACTATTTCATTTAGGTAAGACTGAGAAATGGAAGCAGCCTGAGCTAGATTCTGTTGGGTTATTTTTTTACCTGCTTGTTTTAGTGAGTGTAATGCTCGCAACAACTTCCATTTTGCGAACTGGTTTTTAGTTCCAGCTTCGGGAGTAACCTCAAAAGCATGACGATTAACAACATTAATTCCATACTGTTTAAGGTAGTCTAGATTCTGGTTGGTTCCTACTATATATATAATGAATTCGGTGTCAGGATATAAATGCGCTCTGGGTCTGCCGATGAGTTGGGTAATTTCAGCTTCAATTAGAGACTGATAATAATCTTCAAAACCTTCCAGACTGCCATACAGGGTTAGATATTCGTCTTCTGCCACACCAAGATTTATCCTGGGTGTACCCAAAGCAGCGATCGCGGTTTGAGCTTTAAAACGATTCGAGCCACGATTATCATTAAACCAGTTACCATCCAGGTCTAAAGCTTTCCAGTATTTTTTAAGTCCTAAAATTGGCGTATCTTGACCATGACGCTCTTTGAGTTTGTTTTGTAAAGCCACTAGACGAGCGAGCGCAGTATCGGAGTATTGATTACCCCCTAGTCCTGGCATTTCCAGATTAACCACAGTGAGGTTAGAGAGTTCAGGCATTTCCTGCTGAATTTCGATGATCGAATTATTATCAATATCAATGCGTTTGGCTAATTGTCGTTTATTCCCAGTAGCATCAAGCAAAATTACTTGCTTCATGGCACGAAGCTTTTCACCGTGATTGGGATCGTTGGTAGTAATTTTTAAGCCTCGATAATCCAGACGAATTGCCCCCCAAGACAAACCATACCAAACACATAATAAATCCATGAGGAAGTTAGATGGTAGATTATTGATATTCTCAAGAGTTGCTTTGCGAGCTTGAACCGATTCAAACCAGTTAGCTGTGCTTTGAGAGCCACGCCAATTTTTACCCCACCCACGATGTTTGGCAGGTTTGACATATATATCTTCAAAGTTGGGATTAGCTAGGATTAATTGCTTTAGGATTTCCTCGATATCAGATTCGGGGTCTGGTTCGCCAAGTAATTCTAAGATTTTGGCATGATTTAGCCCGTAGTTACCGATTTTAGCTTCACCAGATAAGATAGGAAAGAGTTTTTTTCTAAGGGGTGAGAACAATTTGAATAAATTGGGAGCTTCTTCGAGAAGCTGTAAGAATTTGGTGGAAAAGTCTTGAAAATTAGCTATTACGGTTTTAGTGCCAGTGACAATGGTACTGGCTTCTTCGACGATCACTATATCGTTACTATAATCGTATTCTTCGAGACTAGGAATGCTATTAATACTGGCGCGAATTTGAGATTGAGCTAATCCCATTTTACGTGCATATCTGAAGCCATATCCATCTCCTCTTTGTGCTGCACAAATTGCAATTTTTTCTCCTTTTTCATCATCGACTTTCCAATGCTGAAACCGACAACCTTTGCAAATGGGGTTTAGGGAATTTTCTTCAAAGTCTCTCAAACTATCAATAGGGTAATTCTTTTTGTGAAATTTGATAAAAACATGAGCATTGTGACACAGAGATTTAATGTCTGGGTTATCATCATCTTCGGTTGCCCAAACTTGGTAGGGTTGACCCGAAGGAGTAGTGCGTAATTCGTCGTAGTTTAGACCATTGTGACGGACGCTTAGGTCAGAGAAATTCTTTTCTACGGTTGAAACGCTAGGATTACGATGATTTAAGTCTAGATACCAGGTTTTACCCTGACTATTAACAAAGTTACCCATGTCATGGGACTTACCAAAACCCATAAAACTACGGTCTAAAATAAACTGCCAACCCAGTTGATTTAATTTAATGATTACCTGATGCCGTTGTCCTTTCTTGAATCTAATTCTAGGAGGTTCTTGGTTTTGATAGTCCTGGGGAGTGGGTAAAGGAGTATTGGGGTTAAAGTTAATAAATTTGGGGAGTTTAATAGATTTATTGTATTTGAGGTATTGTCCGAAACCTTTGTGATACTTCTTAGCTAATCCTTTGGCTTGGTTTTCAAGCATTTGAAGAAACTCTGATTTGGCAATAGCTTCCTCGATCTTTTCTTCTTCTTCTAAACGAGTGCAGTATTCTTGGTAAGCAACGGGGTCTGGTTCTGATATCAGTAGTAAATCGTTCTCAGTTTTCCACTGTTTAATAGAAGCTGCTCGATATTCTGGATCAATGTCCCATCTGTACCAATGGACAAAGTTAGTTAAATCGCGACGGGCAGGAGTGGGACTATTGCGGTTAGCAGAACGCCAAATACTATTCCATTCTCTAGGATTCCACCCATTACCAGGACTACAGGATTGGCAGTAATTGATAAATATATTGTGGGGATCTCCTTCTACAGAGTATCCCTTGCTAATTAACCAATCACGACAACCAATCAAATCAAGGGCTAAATTAAATCCCGTATTATTACGCTCGCTTGCTACTCCACCTAAAATATCCTGATGAGCTTTAGATAATGCTAGATGCAGAGGAATAGAATCTGTGCAGACACTAGTGAAAGTTGGAGTAGTGGCAGAATCAGGTAAGGGATAAAGTTCTGATTCAGGTTTAACCAAAATAGACAAGTCAAGATTGTTATCTCTTCGACCTCGTTTGTAAATACGCCATCTATCCTCTGACATAGACTCAGGGAAAGGAATATCTTTAGCTATAAAATAGTTTTTAATTCCCGTGAGTAATTGGTCGTAAGTGTAACGAGACTCAGACCAGTATTCTAAAGTTTGCTCTCTATCTTTCTCCTTACGATAAAACCCTGCTATTCGCATAGGTTGGTGGGGATTGGAGATTGCGGGGTCGGAGTTTAAGGCGATACAGACTAATTGCCGTAGATATATGGTTTGCTCGATAGGTAGATGTCCTGTTGCTTTCCAGTGGGGATGATAACTTTTAGAGCCAGAGTGAACTATGTAGGCAGGTTTTAATCCTGAAATAGTTACGAATTCTGAAATTAACTCTAACTGTTCTTCTGGCGTTCCTTCGTCTAGTTCGGCTGCAATATCGTCAGAGGTGGCGATCGCTTCTTTTAAGGGAAAGCCTTGAGGCTGAGTAGAGACAAAAAATACGCCACCATCGTTATGCTTTGCCCAATTACTAACATATTCCCAGCAATCGTCATGGTATAACGTTCTAACTCGGCTTTTAGAATCATCGCTATCAGTTAGTTTTGTTTCCCAGATGGGGAAATGACCATCTGGGGTGTAGCTACCAACAATAAATTGATTGTGACCGAGTTTGAGCCAAAGCTCATTACTCTCGTTAATCGGTTTGGTTAGTTCCAGTATTTTCTGAAACGCTCCTAGTCCTGCAATCGGAGGAATATTCATTTTTTTGCTCCAGAAGTTAAGTTTTCTTGCTTCTGGTAATGAGCAATAATCAAGACTAAATCGACAAAGTAGTAAGTATAGCTGACTTTCAAGTAGTAAATAGCAATTTTTTAGTATTTAAACCTCATTATTAAAGATTAAAGCCAAAAATAAATATTTTTTTGTTTTTTACTACTTAAATGACAATTATACGGATGATTTCTGAGCCATATGTGGATAGAATAATTCTGTTGAATATTCCTTGTTTTTTGTCCAAGGGTTAGATTTTGGTTGCAGCCAAAATCGTCCACGCTCAGGGGGTCTTAATTGTACTCGTTACCAGATACCTGGTCTGAGTTTTCAGCCCGAAAGAGAAAAAACAATGTTTCTCTAATCTCCCAGACTAAATATTTTGAACTAGCTAACTTTCTGCTACCTTGTTTTGTTGACTTTAAAATCAATGAATAAGCAGCAAAAATTTACCTACTTATGTTGACCAAGAAGTAGAATTACTGCTACTATAAGGAGTAACAGAGCAGTACAGTCCCTTTGACTGTCGCTAGTCTTTTCGGCTAGTCTTAAAAAATTAAATATTCACTCAAGCCTCCTTTCCGTTCTAGGAATGTGGGTTTACAACTAAGTAGTTAGAACGTCATCAAGTTTAGGATCTGGGTGGCGTTCTTCTACATTCTGGGTAATTTTTCAACCACTCAGAAATAAAGTAGAGTTTTTACTCTTAGGAGAGAGAAAACTAGACTTCTGCTCTATTCTACACCCAATGCGAAGAAAGTGATATGAACCCATGTTACAAAAAGTAAAAATAAGGTTGAATTTCCAGGTCTTTTGGACTGGAAATTGTTTTGGTTGAGTTAATTAATTAATAGCCACTGTTTCCAGTAATATTAACTATTAACTGGTTCTGTATTTATTTTAATGTTGTCACAATTCCGATTAGTTTTTCGGAACAGTATGAATATACCGCTTCCTTTGAACTAACGTACCAAATTATTGAGAAAAGATCAACTTAAAATATTTTTAAAAGATCGATTAGTATAGAAAAGGTGAGGTTGTCTTCTGTATCTGTTTCACCGAATCCTGTTAAGTCAATAATAGGTTGAGCATAATCAACTCTGATTTCAAATATGTCCCGAATACTATAACGAAGTCCTATTCCCACTGAGGCAAATGTATTTGAGCCTACTGTATCCCTGGAATTATTCCAGGTACCACCTATTCCGACGGAAGGAATGATCGCAATAGAACCTAATTTTTTGTGATTAACCAAGATAAAATTAGCTTCAAGGATGCCCCAGACCCCATTGTCTGCTACTCCAATATTTGGTCGATACCCCCTCACATTATCTCGTCCTCCTATCGTGATTTGCTCGAAGGGGTGTAATTGATCGGGGCTAACTTGGATACCGATACGAGTAGCTAAAATTATATTTTTTTGGGCATTCAGTGCGACCAAATATTGTATATCGCCTCTCCAAAGCCAATAAAGACCATCAATGCCAACATCGGTTATTGTTGGATCGAAAAGGTCAATCCCAACACTAAAATTAGAATTGATAGCAAACAAACTCCTAGAGCCATTTTTTATATATTGTTGATAAAAATTAAGGCTGGTAATGCGAGTTTTGCCATCTTTTAGACCTCTCGTTAATGGGAAAGATAAGTCTCCATCTAGCACGAAAGTTTCGCCGTCTTTGAAATCAAGGCTGAATCCTAGACTTAATTGATCCGTAAGAGTAGAAATAATAGGTTGCCTGATACCAAACGATAGATAGAAGAACTCGTTTTCGATCCCTAAAGCCTTTAGCTCTTGCTCTACAACTTTGCTATCAACGTTGCTGATGGCAAAGGTGAATCTACCATCTAGTTTATTGAAAGGAATAGAGGCTTCCCCCCCAATACGATTTATTCCGTCGGATTGGGTAGTTCTGATACTTAGACGATCACCAAAGCCCCAGAAATTATTGTGAGAAAGAAAAATTACGCCACCAACCCTCCCAACAGCAGGAGAATAGCCATCAATAATATTCACTGTGGCTGTAACAGCAGGATTTTCTTCTACATATACTGATAAGATATTTTTTGCTATATTTTCTTGATCTATATGTCCATTAATTTCTTTAATGAGGGGATCGTTTCGTAATCTTTCTAAAGATTTAACAACCTGTTGTATATTTAAAGGTTTGCCTATTGGTGGGAGGCGAGCTTTTAAATAATTCTCCCTTAAACTATTTAAACCTTTAAATTGGATATCTTCTAGGACTCCTTCAATGATTTGTATTTCAATTTTCCCATTTGTAATTTCTTGGGCGAGTAAAATACTTTGAGTGATGTAGCCACGCTTAGAATAATAATCATCAATTGTTTTATGCACCTGTAAAAGCCAATCAAAGGAAAAAGATTTACCTTTATATGGTGCTAGGATCTGCTCGAATTCGTCGTCAGAGAATACTGTATTACCTGTAATTTCTATGGATTGAATTTTGATCCCTTGTTCTTGTTCTATGTGGCTGATCTTCTCTTGCTGTGCTAAGGTGTTACTGCTTAGACCTATTACTCCTGTAAATACCACTAAGAATTGAATAGACAATAATCTAATTATTTTTGAAGGGATCATACTATTTTTTTATCCTACATTTCCTGTATGCTTCACTACGATTGAGGTTCTGGAAAATCCTTCGTTCAGGGATAGATTAGTAATATAATATAGTTAACCTCGTTATAATGCTTTATTGTTTAATTTTCTGCAACTCTGCCAAAAGTAATCCAGACATAGTATATGACATTATCTGCAATAAACTCAAGTCCAAAATATTTATTGGTTGACGACGAATTTGCTACAAACAAAGAGGCTCAAAAAATATTTCTCAAGAAATTTGGGCTATCCACTGGGGATGGGATTTTTGCTTATAATTATCAAGAAGCTTTGACCAAGATTAAATCAGCCTTAAATATTGTGGTATGTTTCATTGATTTGATAATTCCCAAGAATTCTGGAAAATACGATTACGAGCAGGGGGATTTGATTGCAGAGAACTGGTTGGGGCTTAAATTAGTTTCTCAAATCCAAAAAGAAAAAGATATTAGAATTGTTATTTATTCTGCTCAGGTTCCTAAAGATTATTTGCAGAGAGCATCTGAAAAGTATGATAACGTAACTTATTGCCAAAAAGAAATAAATACTGAAGATTTACAGCGAATAAAAAAACTTCAATTAGAACGAATTTTTAAATCAAATAGTTCCTCTAAATCTTCTCCAATAAAAAAAACCTTTGATTATTCTAGTTTGGATAAAGAGACCTCCTCTTTTGTATATTCAAGAAGCATAGAAATCAAGAGATTAGTTAAGAGAACGACAGAAGACATTTTTATAATCGGTAATAATTTGGTTGAAGTCAAAGAAAAATTAGGATATGGAAATTTTCAAAAATGGATTGAGGCTGAATTCGGTTGGACTGAACGCACAGCACAAAGATTTATGTTAGTCGCCAAAAACTTAGACTCCGACAGGCTGTCGGGTTTGAATGTATTGCCTAGTGCTTTGTATGTAATGTCTGCTCCATCAACTCCTGATTCGGCTGTAGAAGAGTTGATGGAAAAAGCAAGACAAGGACAAATAATCACTGAAAAGTTTGCTAAAGGGATTACAAGTATACATAAAGACCTCGGAGAAAAAATTAATAAATATCTTGATTCAGAAGAAGGTAGAAAAAAATACCCAAGAAAAGTAAGAAAGGAGCTAGAAATAACTCAATTAGAAATTAAAGAAAAAAAAGAAACTCAAGAAAAAAGCTCAAAAATAATAACTGGCGATCTGGAAAGAGTAGAGCAGTCTAAGCAGACAATTTTAAAAGTTGTATCAGCAAAAGAAACACTTATTAATACTTGGTGGCAATTAGGGGAAAATCATCAATTATTTTGCGGTGAACCTAAGTCTGATGATTTTTCAAGTAAATTGTCGTCTGGAATTGCTTTAGCCATTAATTTTCCCCCAAATAATGATATATCTTTGATTTCATCAGTTAAATCTGAGTCCACTCTTACTTTAAGTTTTGAGTCTCACCAGATCGATTTAGAAGGAGTAGTTGAAACAGTTCAAAAGTTGATGGACGTGACAACAAAGCCTCAAGAAACAGTAGTATTTTGTTATCTATTTGATGAAAAACTGTTAGACGTAGCAGCAGATAGAGGTTGTCATTGCATAGTAGCCGAGCCAGACCTAGAGAAATGCGATCGCATCCTCCAACACTGGCGCGAAAAAGACTCCGTGAAAAAAATTATCTCCTAAACTTTCCCAAACTCCAATCTCAAATACTTCTCAATCCAGTCCTTGTCTTTCTTCATCCTAAGTGCGACTTGCTTGAGATAACGCTTGTATTGTTTCTGTTGAGAGAGATCCCCGTCAAAAATCGCGCCCCTACCCCAGTCAAACGGTGGAGAAAAACCGTGTTGTTTTTTGAACTGAACCCAAGCCCAAGATGGAGCATAATTCTTCTGGTAAGCTTCTCTGAGTAAACTGCGATATAACGTTAACTTGACCTCATCATCAGGTGATATCAATCGGCTGCTGCCTAAGATTTCAATCAGTTTATTAATCTCAAAATTATATCCACAATGCTTGCATTTCATCTGAAACGAATAGACATAACTTCCACAGCCACCCTTGTCTGAGGGACACAGTTTTAGCGGGGGTTTGCCTGGTTTTTTCTCTTTTTGACTACTGGGGATTAGTTCAACAGATTCCAAATCCTCGATAAAGCCATGCCTAAGTACATTGCTAGATTGGTCTAAGACCAAACAGTCTGTTTTGTCTGGGGCTAATCTTATTCCTCTGCCCAACTGTTGCATATACAATGCCTTGGATTGAGTGGGTCTGGCGAGAATAACACAGCTTACTTGAGGAACATCGAAACCCTCAGACAAGGCAGCACAGGAAGAAAGTACCATTAATTCTCCTCTGGCTAATTGATCGTATAGTTGATTTCTAATGGGGATCGGGGTTTTCCCCGTTACTGTCGCAGCAGGAATATTAAATTTGTTGAATTCGTCAGCGATACTTTTGGCGTGTTTAACTCCAACTGCAAAAGCTATTGTGGGTCTGCCATAGCCTAACTCTAGCCAAGTTTTAACGATTTGCTCTATCAGTATTGGCTTGTTACAGACAGTGCTAAGTTGACCCACATTGTAATCTCCCCCACTGATTTTAATTTTGTCTAAATCTTGATTAACAAAATTTAAGCCATAATAAGATGGTTTGGTTAGAAACCCTGACTCAATCAAGGTTTTGGGCATGGGAGCGCACACTAGTGAGGTATAGATATCTCCCAAGGATTCTCTCTTTGATAGCCTCCAGGGTGTAGCTGACAACCCTATATAGAGTGATTGACGGTAGATATCTGACATCATTTGACGGCAAACCGCAGCAAACGCCACTAGATGACATTCATCATAGAAAATAACGTCAAAATCCTGATTTTTCCAAGATTCTCTACAAGCCAGAGTCTGAACAGAGGCTATCTGTACTTTCGCAGATGCGTCTTCAGTCCATCCCGCTTTAATAAATCCGCAGCGTAAACCGAAGGCTGAGAACTTGTTTGCGGTTTGTCCTACGAGGATGTCTCTATGAACCACGAATAAGACTCGTTTGCCACGGCTCACAGCGTCGCTGGTTATTTTTGAGGCTAGGAGGGTTTTCCCTGCTCCTGTCGCTGCAAATAGGAGTATTCGCTTTTCTCCTTGTCTAATAAGATTATAAGTATCAGATATTGCTTGTTTCTGGTAATTTCTAAGCGTAAAAGGCTGAATTTGTTGAGCTAACACGATTGTTTCTGATGAGTGAGTAGCTGATTAGTTGAATGTTTGAACAGTGGGTTAAATATGCTTCTTGAAAAAAAAGAATTAGGCTCTATGGACTAAGGGAGAGGTGGAATCTTCCTCTTCTCAAGCAGAAAAACAGGTTAATTTATCAAAGCAAATAAGTTATCTACTAAGGTCAATTCCCCTTTGCTGTTTCTGCACCACCGTAGGATGATATTTAAGTCTTTCCAGTATTTGTTTCTCTGATAAATTGAGGTCATTAAAAACACTGTTTTTAGCCGAATTTATGGCAAAAACAACCTTATCTCTAGATTTAGAGTAAATATTAAGTGAATCATTATTACTAGAGAAAATAAGCCTATTACCTTCAAAGGAGACGGAATCGTTAGTAAGAGAAGCTTCACCATATTTATTCAGGACTGTTTGAACAGTTTGAGCTATTTCTTGGATTTGAGAGTTAATGAGTTGTTCGTTCCAGTCTTTACCGATGGTGGGTTTAACTCTAACAGCACCAGGTAATTTATCC
>JAAUYH010084590.1_pt1 | contig 13432 bp, 8 predicted proteins | sample 7278061 | NCBI WGS metagenome assembly JAAUYH01 (sample SAMN14350203, study PRJNA611818) | marine sediment metagenome | isolation source: surface marine sediment (0.6m) | place: French Polynesia: Moorea | collected 2018-08
GATGGCCCACCCGGCGTCGCGAAGGTCATTCAGATGGCCCTCGTCCATGATCCGGAACTTCCGATCGCTCGCTGCAAATGCGCGAATCTCCGACCGAACGACACCCAGCCTCTCCAAAACCTCCGCATGGCCCGCCACCCGCTCAAATTCGCTCCGTGTTTTCAGCAGCTTTTTGACCAGCTTCATCGCGGCCATGCGCGGCTTCTCATCGGTCAAGTCCAGCGGCCGGTCCACGAACGACAACCGCAGTTCGCTGACCTCGGTCAGCCGAAACGCGATCTCGAGCTCGAGGAAGTGAAAGATCCGACCCGGCGGATTGCCCAGAAAAGGTGGGTTGATAAAGGCGATTCCGTCGAGTCCCCGCGCCTTCAGTACCGGCAAGGCAAAGGTATGCACCCCAAGAAACCCGTCATCGAAGCTCAGCGCGACGCAGTTGTTGGCACGCGTTCCACTCCGCAACCGCGCCTCGTAGTCGCTGTAGGACACCAACTCGAACCGCTCCGATACCGCGTCCAGAAACCCCTCGAACTCCGCCACCGATATGCGCGAGCATTTCTTGTCGAAGGCGTCCACCGGCCCGACAACAACGTTGTGAAGACAGATCAGATGCATCTCTAACTCGTTGGCGCGGCGGCGTTTCGCTGTTACCCCTGTGCCCGGAAAGGTGTGGTCGAATTGTCAGATAAGCGCAAGATAGCCCTGTTGGTAGAGGCGCCCGACGTCGAGGGCGGCATCCAGTCCGCCGCGCACCGGCACGCCAGGCTGATGTCGGACACCTATCAGGTCGTCCCCATCGCCTTCCAGAAAAGCCGGTCCGAATCCGACTGGGCCGGCACCACCACCCGGATCTCCAACCTCGGCCAGGACGCCTTTCTGATCCGCGCCGCCGATCTACGCGGCGACCACCGGTGGAGCGACACGTCGAGCATCGAGAATATCCGTCAGGACATGCGGTTTCGTTCTTACGCCGACCACCTGATCGACATTATCCGGGCCGAGGACATCTCGCTGATCCACGCCTTCGGCGCCTTTCATCAGCGTGGGGTCGTGGCCGCCTATGCCGCCGCCAAGACCGGCATCCCTTACATGCTGTCCCTTCGCGGCGTGGACCTCGAAACCCGTATGTTCGATGCCATGCTCGGGCCGCTACAGACCTCCATCGCCGCCGCCCAGAACATCGTTTGCGTCAGCGAGGACTCCCGGACCACTGTGGAAGGTGTCTTCAACCCCACCGCCCCGGTGCACGTCATCCGCAACCATTTCGACCCGTCGATCTTTGCCGAGACCGAGGTCGACATTCCCCTTCTGCGCAACTCCGACCTACCCGTCATCGGCTGCTTTGGAAAATTCCGCCGCGTGATGGGGCTCGATTTCCTGCTGGAAGCGTTCGAGCAGATCAGCGCCGAGCGCGACGTGGTCCTCTTGCTGGGGGGCTCGATCCAGAAGCGCGAGGTCGAGTTCTACAACCGAAAGCTAGAGACCTGCACCGCGTCCCAGAACATCCTTCGCATCGGCAGCGTGCCGCATTCGGCGATGCTGAATTATCTGAGACGCTGCGCCGCCGTCGTCTACCCGTCGATCTCGGACGCCTCGCCCAACAAGATTCTCGAAGCGATGTATGCCCGCGTGCCCATCATCAGCACCCGCGCCGGGGGCATCCCCGAACTGATCCGCGGTGGCGAAGAGGCCCTTCTGGTGGCGCCTCGATCCTCCGCGCAACTCGCCGAGGCGATCACCCGCGTCCTCGACGACGCAAGCCTCGCGAAAATGCTCACCGACAACGCCTATACCCGCGTCACGACCGAGCACCCCATCGACGCCGAACGCGACCTCTGGCGCGATGTCTACGCCCAGACCCTAGGCGCGCTCTGACACATGCTCGGCGATGATCCGCGCCGTCGTCTCAGCGCCGGTCATGTCAATATCCGCGCCACGTTCTGCCGCCGGGGCCGCAAGCCGCGCCTTTATCACCTCGGTCAGCCGGTCGGGCTCCAGAGTCTCGCGTTCCAGCACCTCGAGAAGCCCGCGCTTTTCCAGCGCCCGCGCGCGCATGTTCTGCTCGATATTGGCAAGATACGGATAGACCAGCGCCGGGGTCCGGGTCATCAGGATGTCCATCAGCGTGTTGTAGCCTGCCAGGCTGATGGACAGCTGCGCGCCCGCCAGATCCGCCCGGAAATCCTCTGAAAACCCCTCGACGCTGACCGATGATACGCCATCGGTCAGCCGATGCACTGCTTCCCGTGTCTCGTCGAGAATGTAGGGCCCCATCAGAATCCGCATCCGATGCTCCGGGAACCGCCCGGCGATCCGTGCGCAGGCGACCGCCAGCTCGTTACCCACGGCCCCGCCGCCAAGGCTCACCAGAATCTCCGGCTTGCGCTCGCGCACGGGCGTGGCCGCCGCTCGGGTGTCGGCCACATAACCGGTGTAGTAGAGTTGATCGCGGACCTGATCGGTAGAGAAAAACGTTTCGTCCAGCGGGATCAGGCTGGGGTCGGTGTGCACGATCAGGTAGTCGAACTGCTCTTTCAGCAAGGTCACGATCTTGCGCTCCCGATGCGCCTGATCGGGCTTGCGGACCATTATGTCGCGGTTCGAGGAGTAGATCACAGCGTGCGGGTTCACCCCACGCACCGCATCGATCATCGTCAGCACTTCCGGCTTGAACTTGTTGCGCCCGAACGGGAAGAGCTCGACGACCACCGCGGCGAAACGGCGGTCGAGATATGGGCGCAACGCCGCGCCCCGCAGCGCCCAGAGCTCCTCCATCGAGTGCTTGCCCGACGGGTCGTACAAGGACGAGTCATGCTCGCGCATCAGGATCGGCGGCAGGAAGACATGCTCGAACCCCGGCGCATCGATCGTGCGCCCGATGTCCGGGCCACCCTGGACAAAGAGCACGTCGAAGCGGTCCAAGAGCGCCCGGCAGATCGCCAGGCTTCGGCTGATATGACCGACACCCAGCAGATGCTGGCAATAGAACAGAACGGTATCGCGGCTCATCGGACCTCCGGCACCCTCAGCGGTTTGGATCACGATTGCTCAAAGGCTTCCAGTTCCGACAAGTCAACTCCCCGCGACGCGGCAAATTCACGAAGCGAACGCACGCGGCCGGCGGTATTGGTCAGATACCCGGCCACCGTGCGCAGCAGACTGATCGCCACCTCCGGGTCGTTTTCGATGACCGCCAGAAGCTCCGTCGCGCCGATCCGCAGGAAGACCGAGTCCTCCTCGGCCACGAGATCCATCAACCGGTCCATTCCCTGGATGACCTGCAGGTCACCGATCAACCGACCGGGCAGGATCTCGCTCACTTTCAGCATCTCGCCGTCGCCACCCTGCGGCCAATAGAGCCCCGCCTTGCCTTTCACGCAAAGATAGGCCGCGTCGGCTTCCTGACCGACCTTGAAAATCGCCTGCCCGGCCTTCGCCTTGTACCACTGGCTGCTGAACGCCAGGAGCCGCTGCTGCTTGGGGTCAAGGTTGCCGAAGAGTTCCGTCTGGACGATGGCCTTCAGCTTGCGGTTCAGATCCTGACGCGCATCCTCGTCTTGCGGGGCGGCCTCGTGCACCGCGCCGTCGATCCGGCCATCCTTGATTTCGACATAAAGATCATAGGCTTCCGGGCTCAGGATCTTGCTCTCGATGAAGATCTTGGTGGCGTCGGGCATCAATTCACTGACCCGCTGCCGCATCGCGTCGCGCTCTTTCTCGTCGTGGCTGGCCAGCGCGTTGCCGAGGATCAGCACATCGGGTTTCTTGATCCCGGCCCGGCTGAAGGCGATGCGCTCGCGGAACACCGCGGGCAGGTTCTCGCCACCCGGGGTGGTTTCCACGTCAAAGACCGATTGCGCTGCCAGACGCCGCAACCCGTGCTCTTCCAGCACCTTCGCGACCACCTCGGCGACCTGCTTTTCCCGCGCTCCGGCCATGCTCGAAATCCGGCCGTAGATCGCGTTGCCCAAGAGCGTCATCACCGGGAAATAGCGGTCCGGGCTGATCGTCTCGAAGAGCCCGTCCATCTTTTCAAGCATGCCCGCCGCCTTGGTCTGGCGGATATGCAGAATCTTCGCCTTCAGCTCGTCGCTGAAGGATGGGCCGATCTGTTCGGCGCTGAACGCGAACGGGATCGTCAGCATCAGTGCGAAATCCTCTGGCGGCAGGCCGTCATTGCCGACCTCCCGCCGTTTCGTCACGATCTCGGCCAGTTGCAGGTAAAGCTCCTCGTCCAGATTGAGCCGCCGGAACAGCGGATGTTCGGTGCCGTCCATGCCGAAGGTCGCCATCAGCCCCTCGACCAGATTTGCGGAGATCTGCGCCAGCTCATCGACCAGACCCTCGTCGCGCAGGACCTGCACGAAGTTCGAATCTTGCGCCAATTCCCCCTGTGACAGCATCCGCGTCGGCAGCGAGAACAAGAGGTTGCTGCCCATGGGATGGACCGGATTGAATTTGTCCGGATCGAACCGATAGACAATGTCGCCAAGGCCCGCCTCGTCCAGCCGTTCGGCGATCTCGGGCCGCAGCTTGACCACCGCCTCAGCCAATTCAGCATGCAGGGCCGGGTCAAGCCGGGAACGCAGCGCCCGGTGTACCATGAAATCGTCGATCCCCATGGCGGTCACCAACTGAAACCACCATTCGCGAATGTCCTCCTGTGTCTCGAACCCCGCCACGCTCGGATCGACCCAATCGATCTGGAACGGATCGGTGCTGTTGCCGGCGCGTTCCGCTTCTTCGACCCAGGTCTCCAGCTCGGGCGGCAATTCTCCGTTCAGGACCGGTTTGCACCGGAATGGCATCAACAGGTTCTCGCCCAGCGACCCCTGGAAGATATGCGGCTTCGAATGGGCATAGCCGACGCGGTTCGACAGCACGTCTTGGTGCAATTCATTGATGTCGCGTCCCGCGATCCGGATCTTGCCGCGCATCGGGATGACCTCACGCGTAAGCACATCCGCAAAGGCCAGCGCCGCCGTCTCGCTGCTCGCCTGTATCGCCACCCGCGACCCGGCGGGGATCGTCAGGTTTATGTCCTCGAGCACAGTGTTGCCGTCGACATCGACCACGGTGACATCCGTCATCTCGATATCGCCCTTGAGGCTCGGAATCTCGTCGGCCTTCCCCTCGAACAGCGCCTCATCGACGATCGACTTTGGCGCGAACCTCTCTGTCACCACCTCCCAGCGCAGGGCCATGTCCTGGGTCTGGTTGTAGTAGGCCAGAAGCTCGTTCCAGGGTGAGGACAGGTCCTTGTAGGCGGCCAGCGCGGCCACCAAGGCGCCGACGGTGATCTCACCCTGGATCGCCAGGAACCCGCCCACGGAATAGAAGAAGAACGGCGTCAGCTGATTGATGAAGTTATTCAGAAATTTCATGAAAAACTTCTTCTGGAAGATCTTGAACCGGATCCCGAAGAGATTGCCCAGCCGGTCCGAAAAGAGCGACATCCGGTGCCGCAACCCGCCGTTGGTGCGGATGTCACTGACGCCCGCCGCCGTCTCGCCGATATCCGCGGCCAGCCGCCGGACCTCCTGGATCCGCTCCTTGTTCAAGAGGTTGATCTGCCGCTGCAGCTTGGGGATCAGCCACGCCTGCAATGGAATGAGCGAGATAGAGGCCAATCCGAACCAGACACTCTGCGCAAAGAGGAACCCGAGTATCGTCAGCATCTGCCCCGCCTGGAACACCGGCTGGGACAAGAGATCGCCCATCAGTCCCCCCATGGGTTCGGCCTCGGACGTGACCATCGCGGTCAATTCACCCTGGCTCGTCGTGCGGAAAAACGGACGCGGAAACCGGGTGACCCGTGTCAGCAACTCGTAGCGGAACCGCCGCAGCATCCGTTCCGCCAACACGCCCTTCATCGTGTTGATCCGCATCTTCAAAAGCCCGTTGGCGAGCACCGCCAGCAGGAAACCGATGCAAAGCAGCATCAAGAACTGGATCTGGGTAAGCGTGACGCCCAGGACGACCACATCCGCTCCCGACCCGCCGATCGCGTCATTGATGATCCGCTTCGGAAGCTCCAGCGAGAGATAGAGGATCGGGAAGGTCAGCAATGTGACGGCCAGCAGGATCAGCTGACTGGTCTTTGAATGCTTCCATATGAACCGAAAAAGACTGCGTTCCATGAACTTTCTTCCACCTGACGGGGTATGGGACACTCTCATGTATGTTGTGAGGGCGCGCGCGTTAACCACTTAGCCGTTAACGTTAGGCCAAGACGCACCTTTGGGCCACAGGTTTCATCCGGCGACTCCGGTCCGGACAGGCTACGCTCGCCCGCCCTTGTCCGGATGCTGGGTGAACCCAGAACTCGGTGTTTCCGTCTGATTCTCAATTGGTTAGGGTGAGCGCATGACCCCAGCGGATATGGTCCTGACCCCCCTCGGCCTGCGATTTCTCGGACGCTCCTTTCCCTGCGCCATAGGGCGGTCCGGCTGCACGTCCGACAAACGCGAAGGCGACGGCGCCACGCCACGCGGCGAGCATCGGATCGTCGGCTGCCTCTATCGCCCCGATCGCCTCGCCCGCCCTTGCGACTGGGCATTGCCGATCCGGCCCGGAGACCTCTGGTCCGACGACCCCGGCCATGAAGACTACAACCTCATGGTCCGCGCGCCCTACCCGCACAGCCACGAGGCCCTGCGCCGCCCCGATCCGCTCTACGACCTGATCCTGATCACCGACTGGAACTGGCCGCGGGCGATCCGCGGTGGGGGCTCAGCCATCTTCGTTCATCAATGGCGCAAGCCGGGTCATCCGACCGAAGGCTGTATCGCCCTTCGCCGCGATCACCTGGCGTGGATCACCGCACGGGTTCGCTACGAGACCAGGCTGATCGTGCCCTAGGAATAAACCCGCTCGCCGAAGACGGCGGAGCCGACCCGCACATAAGTCGCCCCCTGGGCAATCGCACGCTCGAAATCGCCGCTCATCCCCATCGACAGCTCGCTGAGGCCATTACGTGCCGCGATCTTCGCCAATAGCGCAAAATGCAGGCTCGGCTCCTCTTCAGCGGGCGGGATGCACATAAGCCCGACGAGCGGCAGGTCCAGCTCTCGGCAGAGCGCCACGAGGTCGTCCGTTTCATCCGGCAAGACCCCGGCCTTCTGCGGCTCTTCCCCGGTATTGACCTGCACGAAGAGCGGCGGGCAGTGGCCCATCTCGTCGCGAAGCCTTGCCAGCGTACGAACCAGCTTGGGTCGGTCCACCGTTTCGATCACGTCGAAAAGCTGCATCGCCTGGCGCGCCTTGTTGGTCTGCAACGGACCGACGAGATGCAGGGTAATATCTTGAAATTCCTCACGAAAAGCAGGCCATTTCCCGGCCGCCTCCTGGACCTTGTTCTCGCCAAAAAGCCGATGCCCCTGTTCGAGCACCGCGCGCACCCGGTCGAGCGGCTGCACCTTCGACACCGCCACCAGCTTGACCGAGCCCTCCGCCCGGCCGACGCGCGCCTCTTCGGCACGGATACGCTGTAAAACGTCACTCAGCGCCACCGGACTACTCCGCCGCCTTTGGCGCATATTCCGGCCCGAGCGCCTCGAAGAGCTCGCCGAGTTCGGACTCGTAGCGCCGCCACGCCGCCTGCGAGGACTTGTAGATCGGCTGCCGCACCTGGTGCACGCTCAACGTATCCACCCGCCGCTTGTTCTCATGGAACGCCAGGCACTGATCTTCCCATTCCAATCCACATGCCGCGATGAGCTTTCGTGTTTCGGTTTCCGGATCGGCGATCAGCGCCTCGTATTCGATCTCGTAGAACCAATCCGGGGTCTTCGCACGCCAGAAGTCCACGAGGTCCTTGAACACGAGGTAATATGCGCCAAGGTCGCTAAGACTATAGGATTGAAGGTGTTTTCCGGGCTGGAAGTAGTTCTTGTACATCGACAGCGACGTGTCCCTCGGATCACGCCGAACGACGATGATCCGGGCATGTGGCAACGCCAGTTTCAGCGGTCCGATGTACTGATAGGTCTGGATCGCCTTGTCGGTGATGATCTCGCCATCCGGGTAGAGCTCCCGCATCTTGGATTTGACCTCCTGCGCGACCCCGGCCATCTCAATCTCACTGCGCAAGAATTCCTCCGACCGTTTCCGGTCGCCCTTGTCCAGAACGTCCCGAAAACAGTCGACGGCAAAACCCAGTTCTCCACCGCCGGTGACCCGCGAATGGCTGGAAACGATCTGTTCGACCAGCGTTGTGCCGGAACGCGGCAATCCGGTCACGAAGATCGGCGCAAAGGAGTTCTTGCCGGGATCGAACCGCGCGGCGAAGTCGATTTCGCGAAAGATTTCAATCTGTTCGTCGGTTTGCTTGCGGCGGCGGTCCATGTCATAGGGCGCGGCTTGCCGCATGATTTCGTTGGCTGGCCGCAGATACGTGAAGACCCGTTCGTATTCCTTGATATCCTCGAGAGCCTTCGCCAAGGCGAACCCGAAGTACATACGGCTTTTCTCGGTCGTCGCGCTGTCGTGGAAGTATTTCTCCATCACCTCTATTAGCGGGTCGCCGGGTTTCATTTTCCGGGTCACCATCAACAGATGATACAGGTTGCCGTTGCTCGGCTCTAATTCGATCGCGCGCCGAAACAGCTCTTCGGCATCATCGAAACGGCCAAGAAGCTGCCAGAAACTGGCCCTTGCCATCAGTGGCATCGACGAATTGGGCGCAGACTTGATCGCTCTTTCGAACACTTCGTCGGCTTCGTCGTTCCGATTCAGATCGACGAGCGCCTGGCCCCGCAGGATGTGGTTCATCCCATCGCTCAATTCGACGTCCTTGATCGGTTCGAGATACGTCAAGACGCGTTCCGGTTGCTTGTCCGACAGCAACGCCTTGCAGAGCTCGACCCGGGCTGACACCGACGTGCCATCCAACTCGACCGAGCGCGACAGCACCTTGATTGCCGCTCTGAAGCGAAAGAGCCGCTTGAACGCCAATCCCAGATAATACAGGCCCTGCGGCATGTCCGGCATCAGGTTCAAAGCCGACCGCAGTTCTTTGACGGCATCTTCGCTCCGGTCGAGTTTCAGCAGGAAACGCCCGAAATTGACCCGTGCCTCGGGATAATTCGGATCGAGCGTGACCGCCTTCCGGTACATCCGTTCGGCCTCTGCCTCATCGCCCAAGGACGCCAGCGAACTGGCCAGAATGTCCGCTATGATGGCCACATCGGGGTGAGCGGAATGCAGTTGGCGCGCCACGGCAGCGGCCTCTTTCGGCCGATTGCTCTGTAAAAGCGAAATCGCGCGCTGGACATCCGCGGCCGGTGCCGACCCGATCGACGTCTTCGACCTTCCGGGTTTCGGGTTCAGGGCATTCTGCAGGTCCAGCAGTAGTTTGCGGTCGATCCTGGCCTTCTTCGCCTTTTGCAGGAAGGCCTCGGTTTTGCTGGGATCCGCGATCTTCTGGATGGCCTTTCCGTAAAGGGTCCAGATCGCCTGTTCGCCGGGTTTCAGGTCCGAGGCGCGATCAAGATGGGTCAGGCTCGCCGCGAAATGTTCCATTTCGAACAGCACCTGCGCCAGGGTGAAATGCGCCTCGGCGAGGTCGGGTTTCACCGCCAGAATGCTTTCGAGCGCGGATTTTGCCTGGGGCAGCCGTCTCGCCGCAAGATGTTGACGCGCGTCTTGGTACATGGCCGGCAAACGGGCTGGGTTCACTGGCAGCATTGGGCCTTCTCATCGATCTGACGGATTTCGGGTCTCGTATCACGTCGGATTACCCGTGTCGAACGGTCCGCGCCGGCCAGACCCAAAAGAAAAGGGCGGGCCAATCGGCCCGCCCTTCCCGTGCAATAATCCCTGAGGATTAGAAGCTCATCGAAACACCGAGCGAGAAGGTGTCGACTTCGGTGCCCGGACCGGTTTCGCCCGTGCCGTAGCCGAACGCAACGCGGGCGCCGCCGCCCAGGTCGTAGTTCGCGGCCAGGCCGAAGCCCTCGGAGTCCGGACCAACGGTGTTGTCATAGACACCGTAGTTCACACCCACCGAAAGCGCGTCCATGGTGTAGAACACGCCGATGCCCCAGTGGCTGTCACGGCCGCCCAAGCCATCGAGATCCGAGTAGTTCAGGATACCGCGGATGCCGTTGTCGAAGGACGCGTCAAGGCTGACACCGATGATGTCGAAGGTACCGTCGGACTGGTAGCCGAGGCCAACGCCGAGGTTCACACCACCGAGGTCACCCGAGTACTTACCACCGATACCGAAGACCGGGTCACCGACACCAGTGTCGTCAATCTCGGCCGACACTGCGAAGGCGAAGTCGCCGAACGAGTAGTCGTAGCGAGCGATCTGACCGTCGTAGGTGCCGTCGAGGCCGGCGTTACCGTTGAAGCCGGCGTGCGAGGTGACGGAGTCGTTGATGTCGCCGATCACGTCGAGTTCCTGCAGAGCCCAGTCGAAGGCGCCGTCGGTGTCACCCATGGTGATGGTGCCGAAGTTGCCCGACAGGAACACGGACAGCTCTTCACCGCCGCCCGAGAAGGTTTCCGAGATCGGGTCGCCGCCGACGCAGAGGCTGACGCCCGACTCGAGAACGGCGTCGCCGTCCAGGTCGGTACCCAGCGACGTTTCCGAACGACCAGCGGTACAATCGTCGCCGACTTCGTCGAGGTCGATCGTGGCGCCAAAGGTCAGACCGTTGTCAGTTTCGCCCGAGAGCGAGAACTTGACGTCGATGTCCGAATGGAACTGTACTTCATCCGCATAGCGGCTACCGCCGACGATGCCCATTTCGGCAGAGCCGGAGAGCGATACGCCCGTGTGCGCATCCGCGGCAGCCATACCGGCAGAGGCGACAAGAGCCGTAGTCGCGAAGAGAACCTTTTTCATTGGTTTTCCCTCATTCATTAAAAGGTGCACCTCAACCCGGTATTCGAATTGAGTATGCTGCTGTGTCGCTCTTAGCGCCCCGGATTGCAAGAAAGCCCGCCTAACCTGTGTCCAAAGGCGCTCTGATTGATGCAGCTATGTCACAGTGCACCGAGCCGCCGGAATCGTGGCATGTTTTGAAATGCCTTGTCGCCCATGGCGGGGTCCGGTAGAAAACGGGCGATCACGGGGATGGGGCCGAACCGCATGACGAATTCCAACCTTCTGAAAAGCCTTGGACTCCTCGGCCTCGCGCTGGTGTTGACCGGCTGCGGCGGGGCGTCTCCGATCGGACGGGAAGGCAGTATTTTCGGGCCGCGCAGCAATCCAGAACCGGTGAGCGAATCTGTGCTCAGGCAGAGAGAGAACACGCCGATCGAGATCGAGCGGCGCGAACGCGAGGAACGCGGCAGCGTCTGGGACCTTTTCGGGAGTCGCGACGACCCGAACGTCACGGTCGAGGTGAACAAGTATATCTGGAACGCCTCGCTCGATGTGTTGAGCTTCCTGCCGCTGCAGGCCGCCGATCCGTTCTCAGGGGTCATCGTCACCGGCTACGGCACGCCCCCGGGCGGCGGCCGCGCCTATCGGGCGACAGTCTTCGTGCAGGATCCGGCCCTCGATGCCCGCTCGCTCAACGTCGCGCTGCAGTCGCGCAGCGGCCCGGTGAGCGCGGCGACCGTTCAGGCGGTCGAGGATGCCATCCTCACCCGGGCGCGGCAACTCCGCGTCGCAGACGGGCGGCTCTGACGCGCAACAGGCTGGACGCCGGATACACCCCAAAGTATCACCTGCGCCGGGCCCACCGCCCGGCGTTTTCATGACTGTAAGGATCAGACGGATATGTCGCGCTACACCGCCAAGGACGTGGAACCGAAATGGCAGGCCGCCTGGGACGAGGCCGGCACGTTCCTCGCCAAGCGCGATCCCGCCAAGCCCAAATATTACGTGCTCGAGATGTTCCCCTACCCCTCGGGGCGCATCCACATGGGTCACGTGCGCAACTATACCATGGGCGACGTCATCGCGCGCTACAAAAAGGCTTGTGGTTTCAGCGTCTTGCACCCGATGGGCTGGGACGCCTTCGGTCTCGCTGCCGAGAATGCCGCAATGGAAAAGGGCATCCACCCCGGCGTCTGGACCTACCAGAACATCGCCGACATGAAGGCGCAGTTGCAACCCTTGGGCTTTTCGCTCGACTGGTCGCGCGAAATCGCCACCTGCCACCCGGAATACTACCGCCACCAGCAGGCGATGTTCCTTGATTTCCTCGACAAGGGCCTCATTCACCGAAAGGCCGCCGTGGTGAACTGGGACCCGGTCGACATGACCGTGCTCGCCAACGAGCAGGTGATCGACGGCAAGGGCTGGCGCTCGGGCGCCCCGGTCGAACGGCGCGAGCTCACGCAGTGGTTCTTCAAGATCTCCGACTATTCCGAGGAACTGCTCGCCGCCATCGACCACCTCGACAACTGGCCCGACAAGGTCAAGCTGATGCAGCGCAACTGGATCGGCAAATCCCGCGGTCTGCAATTCGCCTTTTCCCTGATTGACGGCCCGCACGGCCATGACCGCATCGAGGTCTACACCACCCGCCCGGACACGCTGATGGGCGCCAGCTTCATCGGCATCTCGCCCGATCATCCGCTCGCCAAGATGCTCGAACGGGAAAATGACCAGATCGCCGCCTTCAACGCCGAATGCCGGCGCATGGGCACCTCCGAGGAAGACCTGGAAAAGGCTGAAAAGAAGGGCCTCGACACCGGTCTCAAGGTCCGCCACCCCTTCGACACCGCCTGGGAACTGCCGGTCTACATCGCGAATTTCATCCTGATGGATTACGGCACCGGCGCGATCTTCGGCTGCCCGGCCCACGACCAGCGCGACCTCGATTTCTCGCGTAAATATGGCCTGCCGATTGTGTCCACCTTTATCCCTGCGGTGGGAAAACGCGAAGACCATGTACTGCCCGCCGACGGCGGAGACGCATATACCCCTCCAAAGACGGAGGAGGTTTTCTACACTAAGCTTGTTGCTGGCTTGGAAAAGCAGACCGGCGAGTTCGCGATAGATGCCGCTATTGCCTTCTGCGAACAGAACGGCGTCGGGCAAGGCGTCACCAAGTACCGCCTGCGCGACTGGGGCCTCAGCCGTCAGCGCTACTGGGGCACGCCCATCCCCGTCGTCCATTGCAACGCCTGCGGCGTGGTGCCCGAGAAAAAGGAAAACCTGCCCATCACCCTGCCCGAGGACGTCGCGTTCGACAAACCCGGCAACCCGCTCGACCGCCACCCGACCTGGCGCGACTGCCCCTGCCCGGCCTGCGGCAAGCCCGCGAAACGCGAAACCGACACGATGGACACCTTCGTCGATTCGTCGTGGTATTTCGCCCGTTTCACCGCCCCGCGCGCCGACACGCCCACCGTCATGGACGACGCCAAGTACTGGATGAATGTCGACCAGTATATCGGCGGCATCGAGCACGCGATCCTGCACCTGCTCTACTCCCGCTTCTTCGCCCGCGCGATGCATGTCTGCGGCCAC
>JAAUYH010048010.1_pt1 | contig 13431 bp, 15 predicted proteins | sample 7278061 | NCBI WGS metagenome assembly JAAUYH01 (sample SAMN14350203, study PRJNA611818) | marine sediment metagenome | isolation source: surface marine sediment (0.6m) | place: French Polynesia: Moorea | collected 2018-08
ATGTTACTCATCTACTTCTTTCTCCATTCTCCTACTGTACCCTCGCACGTGCTACTACTCACTAATAGACTCATCTTTCTGACAACGCTTGTTTGTGACTACAGTACTACCTCCTACTTGTCAGAACTACTTCCCAGTAATGAACTGCTAGAGTTGCTTCTCGATAGTCGGTTGCTGTTCGTTGTCCCAATCCGTGTACACCGGTGCTAGGTACCCATAGCAGGTATTCAGAAAATGGTCAGCAACTGCCACTGCTTAACCTAGCTCTAGCATTCAAGTTGATACGTCCCTCAACGAATAAGAGTAGTACTGTACAAGTACCAAAACAATTTCACTGATTCCTTTGTTGGTTGTCCGCCCGTAGTCTAGCTATCATCCGAGAGGTCTACTGCAAACGTCTTCCTAATGTATTGTTGAATAGTATTTGTTTAGGCGAGAAGCGAAATCAACTGTGACAATCGACTGCGTCAGCGGTACTGCACTGTAGTTTTATCATCGTCTACTTTGACCGGCACTAACCGGCACTAATCAACGTCTACAGTCCAAGTTAAGTAATAAATTTGGATCAATTCAGTATCCAATTAAAACCGTTTCTTCTCCAACTTGAGCCAATCTCCCCACCCATGTTCTCAGCGGGCGGTGGTCGAGCATGAGTACGACACGGCGAATAACCGTGTTTGTCTCGGCGTTCACGCCACGGCTGCGGTCGAACCGGTCCGCGTTTCACGCCGCGTGCATACGCACCGAGCATCGCAATCAGTATGGGCCACCGTCGGGGAGTCGCGGGCTGGCGATGTCGACGGACAGCCCGGTGCCGCGCGCGGCGGGCGTGGTGAACGCTGACCTGAAGGAAGAGCTGAGTCGCTCGTACCTCGAGTATGCCATGTCGGTCATCATGGGGCGTGCGATGCCCGACGTACGCGACGGCCTGAAGCCGGTGCACCGCCGAATTTTGTACGCCATGCACGACTTGGGCCTGAATCCGACGTCCCAGTTTCGCAAGAGCGCGCGTGTGGTTGGCGAGGTGCTCGGTAAGTACCATCCGCACGGTGACTCTGCCGTGTACGACGCGCTCGTGCGAATGGCGCAGAGTTTCTCCATGTGCGCGCCGCTCATCGACGGCCACGGCAACTTTGGGTCCACCGATGGCGATCCCGCCGCCGCAATGCGCTACACGGAGTGCCGACTAACGCCGATGACGCGCGACGTGTTGTTCGCCGACATCGGCAAAGACACCGTGGAATTCGCCTTCAATTTTGACGGGTCCGAACGTGAGCCACTCGTGTTACCATCACGTTTGCCCAACCTACTGCTCAATGGCAGCTCTGGTATTGCTGTTGGGTTGGCGACCAACATTCCTCCGCACAATCTAAATGAGCTTTCCAACGCATTAATCGCACTCATCGCGAATCCCGACTTATCTGATGAGAAATTGCTAGATTTAGTCCCTGGCCCTGATTTCCCAACCGGTGCGCTCATCTTGGGCAAGGCGGGTGCCCGTGATATGTACCTACGAGGGAAAGGTCAAATCGTGATGCGAGCTCGCGCGCACAAGGAAACCGTGACTGCCGATGTTGCGCGAAAAGCTTCAACTCGTGCCGCCATCGTCATCACGGAGCTGCCTTATCAAGTGAACAAAGCGAATCTCATTGCGAAAATTGCGGAGCTAGTCAATACTAAGAAGTTGGAAGGTGTGGCGGATCTGCGAGATGAATCCGACCGAAGCGGAACGCGGATTGTTGTGGAATTGAAACGAGATGTGAATGAAAGCCTCGTGATGAACAACCTGTTCAAGAAGACAGACTTGCAAACATCTTTCTCCGCCAATGTCATGGCGTTGGACAGTGGCCAGTTTCCTGTGTTGTTGACCTTGCGCACGGCACTGATGAAGTTCCTGGACTTCCGCAGGGAAACCGTTCGCAAACGTACTGCGTTCGACTTGAAGACTGCACAAGCTCGCGAACACCTCGTGGATGGGTTCCTGGTCGTGCAAAAACATTGCGACAAGGTGGTTCGAACCATTCGTGGCAGCAAGGACCCGGCAGAAGCGAAGTATTTGGTAATGGAGCTTTGTGGGCTAAGTGAACTGCAAGCAGATTCCATTTTGTCGATGCAGTTGAGGAGATTGACATCGTTGGAACAACGCAAGCTGGAATTGGAGAAGGAGGACTTGACTCAACGTATTGCTGAGTACACTGGTATTCTTGGGGATAGCTCGAAGGTGGATGCGATCATTCGCAAGGAGTTGAAGGTATTGGCGCAGCAATATTCCGTGGAACGCCGCTCGGTGATCTTGGAAGCTGAGGGTGGTTCGACTTTGGATATTGACGAAAAATCTCTCGTTCCTAACGAGCATTCGGTCATTGTGGTCACGGAACAGGGCTACATGAAGCGAATGGCGGTCAACTCGTTTGAAGCTCAGCATCGCAACACGAAAGGGAAACGCGGACTAGGTCGATTACGCGAAAATGACATGCTCATGCACTGCGTCAAATGTCGTGCGCATGATAAGCTGTTGGTAGTGACAAAAAACGGACAGGCGTATGAATTACCTGCGCACAAGGTCCCGAAAACGTCATTAACAGCTCGAGGGGTCCCAGTTTTCCAGTTGCTCCCCGATATTGAGGCGGGTATGGGAATGGCGGCGGTGGTGCCTGTATCATCGTCTTTGCCGGATGAGTATTTGGTGTTACTTACGCAAGATGGACTGTGTCTGAAAACGGAATTGTCACAGTTCGAATCGTTCACGTGCAAAGGAAAACGTATTATGACCATTTCAGATGATGACGAGTTAAGATGGGTTCGTCGTTGCCAGCCGGGTGATTCGGTCCTCATATCATCGGAAAATGGACGAGCTATGCGTGTCACAAGCGATGATATCCCGCAGAGGAATCGTGGAGCGAGAGGGGTGCGAACTATGAAATTGCGTGCGGGGGAACGAATTGCTGGAATGGACGTGATGCCGGCTGGAAGTGAACAGACCGCGTTCGCATTGTTGGTGTCGTCTCGGGGCGCAGGAAAACGATTGCCTCTGGAATCACTTCAACAGAAGAGTAGACGAATCATGGGGCGACAATGTATACGACTTGTTGAAGGCGAACGTGTCGTGTCGCTGCATGTTTGTAATGAAAGTGATTCTGTCATGCTCGCGACGAAACATGGGACTATCATGCGACAGCGTGTCTCGCGTATATTCACAAAGGGGTTGCGGGCGAAGGGAGTTGCGCTACAGAAACTTGATGGGGGTGACTCCATTGGTGCCGTCACTATTATACCGAAGGAACTCGCTGTTGATGAGCAAGAAGAAGAGAACAGTGAGGCCTTGCTTGGCGATGACGAGGAAGCGACTGCTGATGATATGGGCGCTACTCGATGACATCCATATAGCTAATAGGGAACTTGAGATTGGTTCGAGACTAGACAGGACCAGGCACTCTCGCTTGCGCTTAGTATGAGATGCCATCGTTCACCGGCAAGGTTGCTGGCTTGAAGTTGTCGAGTGTCCTATTAGGTGTAATGGGGACTGCCACCCTGTGCGCCAGCTTCGGTGGAGTAAACCCGGTTGGGGCTGTCGATGTGTCATTAGATCTACAGAAATGTATCGAGGTAACACAACCACGTGCAGTAGAACGTAGATAGAATCTCATCCTATCTAAATGTGCAGTTGCCATTGTGCTCGTGAACTCACTCAATCGCAAACGATGTCGCATCAACAGTTTCGATTTAGAAAAGAGCGGGCAATAGACGAAAGAACCGAAATGAGTAGATGAAACTAGCAAACTAGAAAATGATTAACTAGCTGTCGCCAGCCATGTTTCCTCAATCAAGCTGAGTAAGAGCGGCCGTCAATTGATCGGGTGTTGGCACCGAATTGGCGTGCGTGCGTGTTGTGAGGTTGTGATTTGAAGTCGACCAAGCAGTGCGGGATGAGTTGCGGAACTTTCATGGGGGTGGAACGAACTACCGTAGTCCGTGAGGTGAAGAGCGTGCTGTGTAGTTTGCGTGCGAATGTTCAGTCATATGTTCTCCCCGATATGTGCAGTGCGGGTGCCGTCCATGAGACAACCCGTTTGTGCGCAGAAACGGGGGATGGGGTGATGAATGGCAGCTTGTTCCAGGTATCATGAGCGAGATGGAGTTGCAGTTCTACGAGCGTGGACGTTCAAAAGGCGTGAGCATAAGATGGAATGGCACAATTGCGTGGACGTCAAAGCGGACAGAAGGAATTCGGTGTCCGGGAGTGGACTTGGCAGGGCGTTCAACAATGAATGTGAATGCCGGTAAACGGTGTTCGGTGCAGCTGGATATGAAGGCAATTAGCCTCTAACTGACAGCGCCATAGCCTCGGTCATGCTATCTACCAGCGAAATCGGGCGATATAGCGTGCGTGCAGATTCTCAGTGCTTGGCCCATGATTTCATGGATATTGCTCGTTTGCCTTTGCGAGAGGGCGCTTTCATCCCAGATCACGATTTCGTATCTCACTTATGGGTCTACGCGAGGCGTTCATTTTGTTTGTGCGATGTTTCATTCACCTATCCCCGCTAGCAAACACCCGGCTTACCGCCGATATCAGTCTTCACACCGCGAACCCACGTCATCAATACTTGCGCATGGTATCATGAGACGTGAATCCACCTAAGCTGCCTCAAATAGGACGCCCACGAGCGCTCACTGGATCCAATTACCCATCATCGCCGTGAACACCATCATGCTTGTTACCTACATCCCACTGGAAATCCGCGGGGTCGTACACGTCTTCAACTTCCCGAGATGGGTCCCGGTCACGATTGTACTTCGCCCCAACGCCGGGTACACACCAACTCTTCAGATTCATCACGAAAAGAATCTGAAGAAGGACAAGCTGTTTCTGTCGGGCTGCAGAATGGGTCCCGCGCTGCGCATCTTCTTCCGAAATCGCTGCTTCAAGTTGATCTCTGAGACGTGTAACGTGACCGTGCTGTGTAGTTCGGTCGAATCGTGTCGATTTTGGATGTGGTGGCTGTGCAGAGTCGGTGTAACCGACTGGAAGCAAAAACCTACGCTGGAGTGCGGGGGCGAACGCGACCTGCAGTTCAATCTGCCCGGCGTAGAGTTGAACTATTTCCATATCAACACACCCGGCAAGGTTGTACACACGGACAGCGAGGAACTGGATGAAGAATAAAGCATCTGTTTGCCACACGAAACGCGTGAAACTAGCCCAATGATCCACTCACTCGCAAATGATGAGAGGTACGATACGTCATGAGGTGGTGCGTGCCACTTGACGTAATCGACAACAAATGCCACTAATTAGGCGAGTTGGGCGTACCCAACTAATGCACTTCGGGGGGCGGGTTGCTAGGGCAAACAAGAGCAATTTCCAGAACCATCCAAGCGGGCTTGTTCCATCGAAAATGATCGCCACACAGCGGCAGAAACGGATAATTTCCTAAATTCATATTCATCGGTTTCTGATTCACTGGTGTGCAGCGCCGCTCAAAAGACTTGACCTCCCCGTTTTACGTGTTGATCTCGCTCACCGCCGTCGTCAACCACGCCAATGGCTCTTCACATCAACCTGACCGTCACGCCTGCGTTCGCGTCGAGTGCGGCCGGCGTGCCACTCAATGCACGCCACCAGTTCGTGGGCACGGCGGTGTCGTCGCGGCCGCCACGGCCGGCGCGTCGGCCCGTGCGGCCGGTGGTGATGCCGGAGATTCGCTCCGACCAAGACTACTACTCGATACTCGGCGTGAACCGCAACGCGAGCAGCGCCGACATCAAGGCCGCGTTCCGCAAGCTCGCCAGGAAACTGCACCCCGACGTGAACAAGGCGCCCGACGCGAAGGAAAAGTTCCAGAGCGTGAGCAGGGCTTACGAGGTCCTCAGCGACGACGACATGCGTCAGCGCTACGACCAGTTCGGCGAGGCTGGCGTGAAGGGTAATGGCCAGGCTGCGCCGGACTTTGCGGACTTTGGCAGCTTCTCCGATATCTTTGACACCTTCTTCGGTGGGCAGACCGGTGGCGCGGCTGGACGACGGCGCGCAGCTGGCCCACAGCCGGGTGACGATCTGAAACTCGACGTCGATGTGCCGTTCGAGAAGGCGGTGTTTGGGGCGGAGCAGAAGATTCGCTTCACCCATCTCGAAACGTGCACCACGTGCGATGGCTCCGGCGTGAAGCCCGGCACGAAACCCAGAACTTGTCCGGCGTGCAATGGCACGGGTAGCACTGTGCAGGTCACTCGCACGCCGCTCGGCATGTTCCAACAGACCACCACATGCAGCACCTGTCGAGGAACAGGTGAGATTGTCGATGAGTACTGCGGAACGTGTGGTGGCCGTGGCCGAAACCAAGTCACGAAGCAACTCATGATCACTATCCCGCCTGGGGTGGACACCGGCTCGCGACTGAGAGTGCGGAACGAGGGTGATGCCGGACCTCGAGGCGGGCCACCGGGTGACCTGTATGTGATGTTGCGTGTGCAGCCTTCCCGAGATTTCAAGCGAGATGGCATTCATATTTACAGTACAGTGAGTGTGTCGTATCTGGGTGCCATCCTCGGCGAGACCATAAGTGTGAAAACGGTGGATGGCCCGGTCGACCTGAAGGTGGCGGCTGGCACACAGCCTGGAACCGTGCTGAAGATTGAGGGCAAAGGAGTCCCGAAGCTGGGCAACAAGTACTTGCGAGGGGACCACTTCGTGACGGTGGAAATTCGCATCCCGACCAAGCTGTCGGGCGACCAGAGGCGCCTGATTGAGGAATTGTCGGAACTTGAGGGTAGCACGCGTGAGAAGGCCGCAGCGAAAAACGGGGTGGCCAAGCAAGAGAAGACCGAGGAAAAGAAAAAGAAGTCCTCGAAGAAGAAGAAGGGGCAGGGATTTTTCAAGTGGTAGTTGTGGAAGATGCGTTGTGTAGTTGGCATTTTGCGTCGCGCCCGGTACGCTGCGCAGGGGACTAATGGTAGAGTCTCGTTCGTTCTAACACTAAACGGTTTTGTCGTTTTTCTATTAATCGAGGTGTCGGCTCCTATTTTAGAGTACTTGGACGGTTCAGATGTTGAGATGCGGGTTTTATTAAGATGTCGTAGAGTTGGGCATACCAAAAGTCGCGGTCACCTTGGTGTTACTGAGATCCGATGGTGACCTCGACGGGTAATGATTCGTAAATTATCTCTATCGCGAAGATAGCATAGAACACGCAACTAACGGAAATTGTAGCTCCATTACTATGTGCATAATTTGCTATGCTTTAGAACGAACTGATCAGTGTTCTCTGTTCCTGACCAACGACTGAAATAGACTTGGAGGCTCGAGTAGTCCATTTTGGCTTCTGTTGAAACTGAAATGCAGGATGAAAAGTAGTGCAACTGCACAAATGCATATTTCGCCCACTCAACCGACTTGTTTCGATACTATGACGCACCGCATCCTGATGCAAGAACTAAGGAGACATTCGTCATATGCTAACTTCCTTCATACTTGCCGTAAAATATGTCGCTCAGTACGAGGTATGAGCGGTTAGTAACTAAGTATAGTATCATACAAGATTCGTACCGTGCCGGTAGCCCAATATGTAATAGGTTACCGCAAAGAGAGGATATTGACATGAATACTGCAACATCGCTCGATGTTCAACAACGGCTCGAAGTCGTTCACGCGAATATTCTGTACACAGTGAAACACGCTCGATTGCGAATTCACGATATCGATAGGGTATGACAGAATTTTACTATGAACCTGTTTCAACCTGAAAGCTGTTCTCAGTGGTCTTCAATATGGATTCCAACCATTAACTACTACTTTTCAGGATTCAACTTCAGGCGCTGTACCTCTTGGCTACGACGCCCCAGTCGACAATCGACCACCAGTTCTTGATGTACGATGCCTTGTCATTCTTGTAGTTCAGATAGTACCCATGCTCCCACATGTCGAGCCCAACAAGCGCGACACACCCGTCGTTGTCCATGACCGGGTTGTCTTGGTTTTTGTATGTTCGAATCTCCAGCTTGCCGCCGGGTGTCTTCACCAAGTAGATAAATCCGGAACCGAACAATCCCAGACACGCCGCAGTGAACTGCTCCTTGAACGCATCCAATGTGCCGTACTGCGCCTTAATCGCATCGACCGCCGCGCCACTCTCCGAGGACTTGGATGGCGAGCACATCGCTTCGAAGAACAGCTTGTGGTTGAGGTAACCGCCGCCATTGTTACGCAACGTCATTCGCAGCGAGGCATCCGACATGTCCGTGAGTTGACCGAATCGCTTCGTCAGACTCGAGTCTCCCAGTTTCTCGAGAATCGCATTCACTTTCTCCGCGTACGCTTCGAAGTATCTGTTGTCCATCTTCAATGTGAGCTCGTCGATTGTTGACATTTTCGAAATTTGCCCGAGTAGCATCGCGAGTGACGCATCATCGGCGATGCTGGAATCGCCGAGCTTCGCTAGGCCCGCGTTCAGCTTGGTTCGATACGTGTTGAAGTGTTTGTCGTGATGTGTGCGCATCGTCAACTCGTCGATGGCCGGTTCAAGTGCGTCGTACGCATAGGGAAGCGGTGGAAGATCGAACGGCCCATCATCCGCTTTCGCAGGCGCGACATCCAGTGGATTCAATGGGATTTTCGAGAGAATCGCCGCGCTCAAGCCTGTACGCAAAAGATCTCGGCGAGATAGTTGGCCCAGTGACATTTCGACATGGCGGCTTCGATCTTTCGTTTCGCACACTGGACGAGTTGCGCTTTTCAACATCAGACCGCGGAAGGTACTCGGTGCGAATGCAGTCATGGTGGGCAGGACAAGACAACTCCGGGTGACAATCAGCGAGATGTTCGACGATGTACAATGATGACCGATGACCTCACCATATCTCACGAGATATAATAAGTACAGTACAAGCTGTGGCACGTGTCAAAGGTTTAGGGAATTTTATCCAACAATGGATTTCAGGGTTTGCGAAATATGCGGTTTCCATGATTATGATGCATCGGAATTGAGCCTGTCTGCTGCTAGAATTACTACCTGCCACAACGTCTCGTTGCCTTATTTAGCATGTGCCCTTATAGGCTAGAAATTCGTTTATTGGTTAGAATTCTATCTTCCATTCTAAACTCAGCAATATTACAAGTATTCGCGTACTGTACGCCCTTCGAGCGATTTGTTTAAATTTTCTGATGAATGGAAATGGAAGTTTTCAAAGTAAAACTATACATAGATAAGAGTAAAGAATTTATCTGAAAATAATATCAAGAGTGATGTTAAAAATAAGACTGACTTGCAAAAACCCTGAAAAAAATCATAGAATGATGAAAAATAAGTAGGAAATTTTTAACAATCACTTTAATTTTGAAAAAGAGAAATATTTAAAATTTATCTACAATAAGAAAGAAGTATCACTTTCCAAGAGACAGAGACTTAAATTTGGTCGATATGTATTAGAGACATGGTCCCCGGGAATTAGTTTTGGTTTAACAATCCCTCGTGACATATAAAAGGGGTTCATCATTACGAAAATACCACAGTCATAGCCATTGCCTTGTTGCACAGAATATACTTTACGTCAATACGTCCATTGCATTGGCCACTCCGCTTCCGTCAACTCATATTTAGAGCAAATAGAATTAGCCAATTGCAGTAGATGAGGCAGTATGTGATCGAATCCCCGCGACGTATGGGATGAATCATAAAGACGCAACGAAGCAGAATGTTTGTCCAGAACAGCAAGACCCCTGTGGTCTCTGAAATATTTTTTTCTCCCGTTCTTTGTCCGCATCATTTTGCTATTGAAGACAGGAATTAAGACTGATTGAGATATTTTCAATTGGTTCATGGTGTTATGAAGGTTTTGTCCAAAGAAGAACTCCAAGAATTCTGCGTGTGTGGCTATGTACTTGTTACGAATAGCCTGCCGTAACATTGTAACGAACACCGTATCTAGTGCCAAGACAGTATCTCTATTTAGCAGCATTAAGAATGCACTTATTACATCATCAAATACCCATGATTTTGGCGTTAAGACTGTTTCAAATTCTCTTTTGTCGAAGGAGCTTATCCTGTCTGGTATGGAGCCATAAATAGATTCGAACACCGAAGCGATATGATTATTGCTAGCGAATTGGTTGCTCTTAGATGTGTTGCCTACTACTAATTCATCATCTGATATCGAAATAACTTCATCATCGCTTTCAATTCGACTTCGTATTGTTGATGATATATCTGGTTGAACAAGTACGATATAGACATCTCAATTCCTTCAGGTTGTTGAATTTCGGATTCATCAAAGTAACGGACTTCATATTCGTCATTTAATTGTCATGTGTGTTGAATACTTTAGAAAAGACTACATTTTTCGTTCTGGGCGAACTATTTGTTGTGCAAATGAAGACATTCCGAGGGTTCGTTGCCCTTGAAAGAGCACCCTACAATTGTCCGTGAGAGAAGCACTGTCGATGTAAGTCAATTCCAAGAGTTCCAGGTATTGATTGTCCTTGCGCTTTGATAATTGTCTTTGCAAAACAAATCCGAATACGGAACAGACATCTTCTGAATCCGGGTATTGGAAAATCATCCTTGCTCACGGTACAGTTCATCCGAGGTAATATGAGTCGAACAACTATCTTTGACCCGGATACAGATGTGAGGAAAAGTATGTTTGGGGGCATGTTTTCTACGACATACCTTGTGCCATTTGCGTTTCGGGCGGAAGGTTTTATGTTTCGCAAGAGCATGACAATAAAACCCTTCTTCAATGATATTTCGTGATCTGGTAATCAAGCTCCAACTTCAATTGAATTAGAAAGCTCTTGTAAATATCTCAGTTCTGCAGCATTTTGAGATTTTAATGAATCACATACCACAGAGCCTACACTTTTGTACACCGAAAATGTCTCCGGAAACCAGGTGACTGTCTGTCGGAGTCAAAATAGCTCGAGATGTGACCCACGGGATATCATCATACTTACTATCAAGGTTTTCGAAAACAGACTGCACCAACTCCGTCGCAGAGCCAACAATGTTGACAGCAGGTGGAAGTTCTATGAGTGAATCTGTTGTTCTTTCTACTTTCCCTTCACCAAGTTCCAAAAAAAAAGAATCAGGGTATTCCAAGACGGCTTTGTCAGTTTCATATTCATGCATAATAGCTTGAAGTCTCATGTTCTCGGTCAAACTTAGAAGTTTCACGCATTGATATAGTGGGGAAGACTTAAAACACATGAAAACGATCATTCCTCGAGAAGCTCAGGGAACCACGGGAAGTATTTGGCGAAAATTCCCACTGAATAGAACAAACTTTCCTCCGAATGGAACATGTGGAGACTTCATGATCGCGCGCAAAGCTCGATCGGTGGCTTCAATACAATAACGTTGACACATCAAAATTTCATCCCAAATAATGAATGAAGCGCGGCGAAGCTCATTGGCGATTTTGGACTCGATAGATATATTGTATACACTTTCGGCATAACATGGCATAGATATCTTGAATGCAGAATGCGCCGTTTGACCATCCTCTAATAATGAAGCCGCCACAGCGGATGTAGCGACGGCAATAACACTATGCTTGCGTATCTTCAAAACTGATTGTATAGCATGGATGGTAAATGTTTTTCCGGTTCTACCAGGTGCATCTAAAAAGTATGCACGAGAGCATGCAGATTGATGATTAAACGGACTTTGGAATGGTGCACAAAGATTCTCAGCTGTTACACCAGGAAGAATCGCACCCAAAATCGTGTTGAATACATTATTTTGCCCTTTGTTGAACTTCGTAGTATTCACCTCAATGCTTTCAATTTTTTGTGTGTTTCCAACAGGGTTTGTATTTTCTACTTGGATATGATAGGAACGTTCTGGGGGTTTCGGGAGATTTAAGGATTCTAAGGAAAGGGCAGGGCTTATTTCAGACAGGGAATTTTGAATCTCTGTCAAAAGGTAGTCTTTGGTAAGTTCATCATTTAGATCCGCTCCTGAATACCGTCGCCGAAAGTCTGTTATCATTAGATTCTTAGTTCTTTCCCAAATCCGTAATGGACTGCACGGTTCGGAAAAAAACCCATGACTATGGAGAAGACTTCCGTTAAGCGATCGAAATTTGAAGAGCAAGCGTCCTGCATACGTCTATTTCACTCTGCATCATCTGAAAGTAAACCTAAATCACATCAGGTCTCACGAAAAGTTGGGTGTTGTACAACTTCATGTAAACGAATATTCGCGAAAGAAGTTGCTCCTGATTTTTGCAGCAGAATTGTTCGAAGAAAGTATCGTTACCCTTCACGTGGGCTGATATTATAAATCCTGCCGACTACACGTTCCAGGGCGTTTGAAAATTCATGCTGCGGAAGTGAGCTATAGAGTACTTTGTACTTAAATCTTGGTTTCCACGATCGACCTGTCTTGTCCCAACGAAAGTACTTCGGAAAATCAACGTAGTGAATATGGCGAGCGTTTGGATACTGCTGATTAGCAGAAAAGTATGCGATAAGTTTCGTTGATTTCTCTCTGCCCACTGTCTTTGCGTTTTCGTGCTCGCCATCTTTGTAGTAGACAATATAATGACCTTCTAAATGGACTTCAAGTCGCTCAACGGAAGGTTTATTTTCCACCGTAGGGAAAGAAAACAGTCTTCATGCTGCTTCAGAAGCTGATATGTAGCGCGCATCTTGGTAGTGCGGTATTTCATCGATGGTAGGAACGCCTTCGGAGGTATTTCCATTCTGTTCATTCTTCGGTGCCCCAACTATCTCAACAGTTACTCGGTCAGAGCCCTTGCAAACATATTTGAACAAATATTTGATTGATCCAACTCTGGAAATACGAAGTTCAACGTTCATGTGAGTACGAAACTTTCGAAGAAAATCTGGTGAATGAGGGACGACCCATGAATTGTCAAGAATCATCTTATCAGTCCCAGTGACCTTGCTTATTTAGTACAAACTTCGAATTCATCCCCTCCTCAGGACTTCGCCTCCTGTAGCTCACATAATAATCACCCTCAACAGGAGCTGTCTCTGAACGAAAGGGTTTTGGAAAACTCTTGGAACATCTTCCTTCCCTCATGCATTGAGCTGCCGGGTTCGCGTTGCACGGATCATGAATCATATGTTTGAGCACTAATTCTCGCAGGTAAGGAGAAATAACAAAAGGAATCTCAGCTGAAATTATCTTGTCAATATTGGTGGGGTCCTGCAGTGAAAACTTGGCTGCTTGATCCAGGAAAATAATGATATAAGAGTGCACGAGTCCCTGCTTTTGGAACTCAATAACAGACAAGAATGCAGTAATTTGTCCGAAGGGTTTATCTTCTTTCGAATGTTTCAAAAGAAGTTTGAGTTTAATGCGAAACAAACGATCACAAAGATCGGGTCTATCGTCTGCTCGTTGATCTGGAAGTAGCGTATTTTGTATCTCTGGCCAGTATGGATTGCAAGTCATTGTAATAAAAATA
>JAAUYH010128945.1_pt1 | contig 13429 bp, 16 predicted proteins | sample 7278061 | NCBI WGS metagenome assembly JAAUYH01 (sample SAMN14350203, study PRJNA611818) | marine sediment metagenome | isolation source: surface marine sediment (0.6m) | place: French Polynesia: Moorea | collected 2018-08
GAAGATCAGAGACAGTGAGGAGGTAAAAATTATCAAAACAGAAAAAGGTAAAGTGAACAAGTGAGCAATACCACACAAAAACATGGATAGAATTAGAAACATTGGTGCAAGGTGAATATATTGTATGTATACTCTATTGTACACATTATGTATAATTGTGTGGAATCATTTCAAGACTTTATTGACAGTCATATACCATGTATATTACCTCTATCAGAAGAACAACCATGTGTGCTTACACCCGAGCAGGTGTTTGATGAACAATTTGCCCATCATATTGCTGGAATTAATGAAGAAAGTCTAGCCCAATTAACAGATGAGGAGATTGACTATGTAATTAACTTTGATGTGTCATTACTGGATGCAGTAATCTTACCATCATGCGCCTTCAACCAATCTGAAGATACTAACTTTACACAAAGGAATGATGAGGCTGCATATTACAAAGACAAAATGGAGTTATATAATGCAGAAATGCAAAGAATTAAGCACCAAAATGAAAAATTGAGTGACACTCTGTCTTATCTTTGCAGTGAAATAGCAAAGACTCACAATGCACAGCTTATGTAGGCATATAAACACTATTTATATGTAATTATATATGTCATATATTGTTTGACTTTCTTATTGTCTATGCATAGACAATGCTATGTTATCTCTTGTCATTGTAAAGGTATTATATTATTTATATGTACATTCAATTATATTAGTCTTACTGTACCTGCTTTTGTTTTTGAAGAGAGAGAAAAAATAAAAACAAATATGGTACATAATTTTTACATGATGCTTTTGTCATAATATGTTATTTTGTGTGTAGAAATAATTTGTGTAGGAATTGAAAAAGACTGAAAAATGGTGGAATATTGCTGCCCAGTGTGTTTTTTTAAAACACCTAGGATATATAACCATAGGAGGCATGTTTTAAAATGTATGGGCAAAAAAGTGAAACCAAAGTCATTACTTCATTGTTTTTCTTGTCAGAAAACTACAAATGCTGTATTTGATCACACATGTTTAAACTGTGCAGGTGGATTTATTAAGTGTAAATATTGTATTTGTGTTTTTGCAAAGAATGAGGAGGTTAGGCGTGCCCATAAATGCCAAAAGTTTCTTGGGAGGGGGGTAAATTCTGCTTTTGATGGTAAAATACTATCACATAAGATATCTGATGATAAAAATTTTCATTCTGATGTGTTCATGTTTTTTGGGGCTAAGAAAGACACAATAATGAAACACATGAAAGAAAGACTTGTATTGCTTAAGGGCCTGAAATCATATTTAGTTATATATTTAGATTTTGTTAAGTTTCTAGAAGATGGGGAGATAAAAAAAATTTCACAGTATCTTAGAACAAAACCTAGAATCTTGATTAATGAAAATGACATTGACCCTGCATTGTGTGAGATGTATCAAGATTTGAATGAGAAAATTCAGATATTCTGTCGCGAAGGTAGTGGTTGGCTAATTGACAAAGTTAATTTTTTAACAGTAGACACATTACAGTACACACCAATGACCGGGGGTGCTTATAATACATTACCATTGAAGCTGGCAAAGTCAAAGTCTTTGTTAAATATTGAGAACATGGGTGATGATTCTTGTTTTCAATTATGCTTAACTGCAGCATTGTACCCGGCAAAAGCAAATAAAAAAAGAGTTTCAGCATATAGAGCAAATATAAACAAAATCAAAATGCATGGTGTTTCTACACCTGTCTCTTTGAAAGATATACCAAAAGTTGAACATATGAACAACATAGGTATTAATGTGTTTGAATATGAAGACAAAATCTACCCTGTTTACATATCAAAAAACAGTCACACAAGTGTTGTCAATTTGCTGCTGTATAAAGAGCATTACTACTTAATTACTAAAATTGATTCATTTCTAACCAGTATGTTGAGTAAGAAGCTAAATCATACATTAAGTTTTTTCTGCCTGAAATGTTTGAATAAATTTTCATCACAAGCCTTGCGTGATAAACATAAGGTATTATGTGATACACATAAAACACAAATTCTAAAGATGCCCAAAGAGAAAGTATTAAAATTTAAAGACTGGCAGAAATCTTTGTTTATGCCTGTTGTAATATACTATGATACAGAAGCATACTTAAGACCAATGCATGGTGATCATGCAACACATAAACATGATATTAATTCTTGGGCCATGCTGGTTGTGTGGAGATATAAAGACATAAAGCCAAAGTTGATATATTATAGAGGGTCAAATGCTGTTGATGAATTCATGAAGGCTTTGGACAGGGAATATCAAATCATACATAAAATCTTATCAGAGGTTAAGGAAATGAACATCACCAAATCTGAGAGAGAAAAATTACTGCAGGAAAAAGTATGTGGTATATGTTCTGTGCCATTTACTGAAGAAGATATTAAAGTTATTGACCACTGCCATCTTACAGCCCAGCCAAGGTTTGCAGCCCACCAAAGTTGCAACATGAAATTTTCTTTTAAGAAAAAAGATGATAATTATGAAATTGCTCTTTTAGCACATTGCGGCTCTGCGTATGATGTTCATCACCTAATTGCTCATTTGCATAACAATTCAGACAGGAAGATAAGTTGTATACCACACACCTCAGAAAAGTATATGGCATTTTACATAGATAATTTCAAATTTCTGGACAGTTTTCACTTTTTGTCAAGCTCATTAAGTGAATTATCAAAAACACTTAAGAAAGAGCAGTGTGGTATGATGAAAGACATATTTGGTGAACATTTTGAAATGCTTTTGGAAAAGTCAATTTACCCATATACTTATGCCAGTGAGGAATTAATGTCAGCCACTGAATTACCACCAAAATCTATGTTCTTCAATGACCTCACAGAAGAGAATATTACTGATGAAGAATATGCAAGAGCGAAATTGATATGGGACAAAATGGAAATTAAAACATTTGCAGAATGGCATCGTTTGTACCTCACATCTGATGTTGTTATCTTAGCAACACTCATGGAAAGGTTTCGCAGTATTTGTAAGTCAACAATGAAATTAGACCCACTGCACTATGTAAGCTTACCTGGATTAAGCTGGGATGCAATGCTGTCTACAAATAACATTGAAATTGAATTGATTCAAGATGTAGATCAATTTCAGACCATTGAATCTGCAATTAGGGGTGGTGTCAGTGGTATTTATAATAAATATCTGAAGGCAAATAACAGATATTTGCCAGAAACCTATGACAGTGATAAAGATACAAGCTACATACTCTATCTTGATGCAGTGAATCTCTATGCAGTTGGTTTGTCATCATTATTACCACAAGGGGGCTTTAGAACACTATCAGATGAAGAGATAAAATATTTTAACATTCAAAAGATGAGTGAATCTGGACATAAGGGGTATTTCATGTGTGTTGATCTGGAAATACCACCAGAATTGCATGATCTGTTTAATCTGTACCCGCCAATATCAAGTAAGGAAAACATATCAGAAACAGCACTGTCACCTGTCACAAGAGGCATTATTACCAATCTTGGGTTTAAACATTTACACGGCACTCGATTATTACAAACACTTCACAAAAAGGAAAGATATACTTGTCATTTTGCCATATTGAAATATTTTCTCTACCTTGGCATAAAGATGACAAAGATTCATAGTATCATTGAGTTTCATCAATCTGCCTATATAAAGAACTATGTTAACCTTCAAACTGAAATGAGAAAAATAGCCACCGACCCTATAGAGACAAATCTGAGAAAAAGCCTGATTAATCAAATTTACGGACGATCAATCATGAACGTCAGAAAGCATAAATCACTTATTTTCGTTACCAATGAGAAAGATCTATCAAAACATGCAGCAAAAGCAAACTTTGTGTCAGCAGACATTTTTCATGAAGATTTGGTTGCTGTGTCATTGAACAAGCAGGAGGTGGAGTTATGCCAACCAATCGCAATTGGGGCTGCTGTTTTAGATCTGACAAAATTGCATATGCTGAAATTTTTCTATGATTATTTGATACCAAAATATGGTTTTCAAAACATTAAAGTAGGTATGTCAGATACAGATAGCTTTCTTATTTGGGTAAAAACAGAAAGAGACATATATCATGACATGAAGCAAGATGGAAAAGCCTACTTTGACCAGTCAAATTACCCCAAACATTCTGACATGTTTAATGCCATCAATTTTAAAGTACCGGGATACATGAAGGATGAATTATCTCAATACTACCCTGAATTGATACCATCAGAATTTGTTGGCCTGTGCTCAAAAAATTATTCATTACAACTGGGTAGGGGGATTAATCAGAAAAACAGAGATGAGAAACAGCGCATGGCATGTAAGGGTGTGAAAAAAATTATAGCCAGGCGTCACTTTAATCATGCATTATTCAAAAGCTGTCTTCTGAATGATCAAGTTGTCAGAGCTACAACAAAACATATTCGAAGCAGAAAACATCAGCTGTACACAGTTACAGAGGAAAAGGTTGCTCTCTCATCTTTGGACTTGAAGAGATACATTCTATCTGATAAAGTTTCAAGTTTGGCATTCGGACACTGGCGTATAAAAAAAAAAAATGGTGAAAAAAAGACCTAACTATGATGTGCTCATCAAAAATGCATATACAAAACTGAATAGTCATTCAAGTTTTACCTCACCAGATGAACTGTACAGACATCTCAAAGAGAAATATAAAAAGATAAAGCTGTCAAGGATAAAAAAAGTGCTACAAGGTATTGATAGCTATACTGTATTTAAACCTGTGAACAGACAGGGCAGACGAAGTCAAGTGGTACCAGTGGGAAAATTCACTTTGCTTCAAGGAGATTTGTTAATTCTAGAAAAATATAGCAAGGCAAATGATGGGATAAAATATTTATTTGTTGTGGTTGATGCCATGACTCGATACATGATGGTGAAAGCAATAAAGAGAAAAGATGAAATTTCACTATTGGAAGCATTCAAAGAAATACTTAAACAGTTTCAAAAGACATCAGCTAGTGTCAGAACTTATGGATCAGACTCAGAATCAGGCTTTAGAGGCAAAAAGTTTCAGACATTTCTTTCATCACAGAATATAAAACATAAACTGTATCTCAATACAAGTAGTCATGCAGGTATAGTGGAAAGAGCAAACAAGAAACTTAGAAAGATTATAGAGAGATATATGTATCAAAATAAGACTGAAAGGTATTTTGATGCATTACCCAAAATGGTTAGTAATTATAACAATACCTATCATAGAGTGTTAAATATGTCACCAACTGAAGCAATGAAATTCACCAATCAAGCAGAGTTATGGTGTAAGTTATACATACCACAGAAAAAGTACATGGTCAAAAAGAAACCATTTCAATTTAAAATTGGTGCCTATGTGCGCATATCAATGGAAAAGCGGCTTTTTGAGCGTGCCTATTCATCAAAATATACTGAAGAGGTGTTCAAAGTTTCTGGCAGATATAGGATGGGCAACATTAATTACTACATGGTCTCAGATTTAAACAATGACAGAATTCACGGTTCATTTTTGTTTAGTGAATTACAGCATATAGACTTCAATGCTGATGCGTATTTTGAGATAGAGAAAATTTTAAAAACTAGAGTAAAGAATGGAAAGCGCGAATTCTTTGTCAAGTTCAGAAATTACCCTAAATCATTTAACACATGGGTCAGTGATGTAAAGACAATAAAATAATGTATACCCGCATGTATTTGCTTAGTCTGCCTATGGATGTGTAGCTGTGCACATAATATAAAAAAGCAATGCTGTGGCTAATTCAATCAGATGGGACTTGGGACAATATCATAGTCAATGTACCGCCAGAAATTAAAGAGCAGATTAAAAATAGCACCGAGGTTCAAGTTGCATTATCACAAATGTTCATAACTGGAGTCAAAACCGGTCTTAGCAGCGTGTGTAAAGTATACTTTGACATTTGCGAACCACAAATTGACAATTCTACAAGACTACCCCTAGTTAGCACAATTTTGATAAAAGAACCTGGTGAAATAAACATCAGTAAATCACATTATGTCAAAGTTGCTAGTACACTCGGCCACCATGCGCGCATTTATATCACATCAGACAATGCAACTAACCTCATTTCAGCCACTGACACTCGCGGGGTGAAGGTTACACTACTCTTTCATGTCATATCGCATTAAACCACAATGCAGCTGAGTAACTGGAAATCATTCTTTCTACAACAGATAAAAAAAGAAGTTCAAAAACAAACCAACATTGCAAAGTCAAGGCAAAATAAAAGTAAAGTAAAAGTACAGCGGAAACCAACTAGCACAGCAAGGAGGAAAAACACAATAAAGAAAAGAACACGGAGTAAAAAGCCCAGTAAGGGCAGTGGTGGTCGCAGGAGAAGCAACTCACAGCGAAACCTTAAAAAGACAATTTTCGGTTAAACAAAGCAAAAACATAATGGATGTGTATGTACCTGAAAATATAAATTTATTTAAGAAACAAACACTGAACAATGGAATATTAAAACAGAACATAGAAATTATTGACCCTGTAACAAATTTACAAACCAATTCTGATCTTATATCATTTAAATATGATACACATAATGAAGACAAATATATTAATCTGGCAGAAACTGAACTTGAAATGAGTGTACAAATTACAAAAGCTGATGGTTCAGTTATTACATCTGATACCGGAAATTATGGTGTTATTACAAATCTCTCAAATTCACTTATCGACAATCTTGAAATTGCAGTGAATGGTAAAATTATCGATCAAGTTAGCATGTACCCGTATGTGGCATTCTACCAAACAATGTTCAACTTAGCAGACAAATCTGCAAAGGACAAGGAAATTTCACAACTATTTGTGAAAGATTCTGCAAATTTTCAAACAACAGAAGCTGTTGTTACAAATCTTGGAGATGTAAATGCGGCATTGCTAACCAGATATAATTATGTAAAAAACTCTAAAATCTGTATGATGAGGTCAAAACTATACAGTAATTTGACTTCTACAAATCACTTATTGTTACCTGGAGTGGAGCTAAACATCAAACTACGAAAAAATTCTGACGCATTTTGTCTTATGAGCAAAGACAAAGATTTAAAAATAAACATTGTGTCTGCTAAATTAAGATTGTCAACAGTAGAATTAAGTAAAGATCTCTATCATGCACATATGGATGTTCTAAACAAAACAAACGCAAATTATTCATTTCAGGAAATCAATTTGCAAACATTTGTGCTAAACAAAGATCGCAGAGAATTTGATCTGACCAATGTATATTCAAATGAACAAGATGCAGTTTTGTTCTTCTTTGTTGAAACAGACGCGGCAACAGGGAGTATGATTTTAAACCCATTTCAGTTTGTTCATGAAAAATTAAAAGAAATAACAATTAAGCAGGATGACAAGATATACACATATCAACTGGATTTTGAAAAGAAAAATGCATTATCTGCGTATATGACATTGAAAAAGCATTACCCCCACGTGGATTTGACATATGAAAACTTTGTGAATGGCTATAGCTTCATTTTATTTGAACTCAGGCCAAGAGGGGAATTTAAAAACATTGAAAGAAGATCAAGAGTTGATGTACATATTGAATTTTCAGAGCATCTATCAAAAAACATAACACTGTTTGCTTTGTCTGAAAATGCCAAAGAGTTTCAAATAGATAAACATATGAATGTAATTGTATAAACATGAATGTTACAGAAATGTCGAATTTTATAAAGAGATGTAAAGAAAATGTATATCTATGTACAATGTCAGAATTATCAAGTGTACTGAGCATACGACATGTAAAATACATTATTCTTAATACTGTTGAACATTGGGTCTTACTTTATAGATGTAAACATAATCTGTATGTCTTTGATTCATTAGCAAGAGATATATCTACATATTATTTTAATGTGAAATACAATATTATTAACTTATGTCATAAACCAATACAACCTGTCGGTAGTCAGCTTTGTGGATACTATGTATTGTATTTTCTACATCTTTTAACAACAGGTAGAGATATAAAATCTTGCTTACATATCATGTATCACAATTACCCAAATATAAATCATGTCATTAAAAACATAATTGAGGTATTTCTATTTGCATAGTCAACATGTAGCTGTGTATAATTATCACTGACATATAATATATTATACATTGTGTGACAAGTAATTAGTATAAATTGTAGTTTTTTCTTGAAAAAATAAACATATAATATTTCTCTATTTTTGTTTTGTGTTGTATTTGGAAAAACATGCATGCATTACTCAGATTTACAATGCAGTGATAAAGCAAATTACCTTTTTTGACATAGTTTAACTACATTTTATGTATTTTGGTTAACAATCACACGCTCCATCTCTAATGAAGCTAACCCATCTTTAAATCACCATGTTTATTACACAACTAGAATCAAGGTTTTTTTTTTACATTTTCCTGATTAATCACATAGCCAACTAACAGTATACATTTACAAGAATTATATTTTTTCCCACAAACTATCTGAATATTCTGCTGTTCATTACACATCTATATGGGTGCATTAACATGAACCTGCCCTCTGGTGGAAGAAACATAAACTAGCACATAACATTACATTTTTTCAACAAGCAATTTACATATTCTATAGTTCAACACTTGTTTCACATCAATATGTCTACATTAACATAAGACTATTATGTTGGAAGAAAAAAACTACTTTTTGACATAAACATATTACACAGCCAGCTGGTATCTGTATATATGACATACAATGCTGAACTTTCTGTCATTTCACAATACAGTGATTACAATGGCAACATCTGATGAACAGCTGCTATTTGATGGACCATTATTTCTACCACAAAATGTGAATTTTGCCATTTCTGCGCCAATTGGTTCTGGAAAAACACATTTTATGCTCACAGTAATAAAACACAAAGATCAGCTCTTTGCAGATAAAATTGATAATGTGTATTACTATTACAACGTATACTGTGATGCATTTAAGACTATTGCAAACCTTGATAATGTTTATCTCAATGAAGGACTACCAACACTTGAGCAAATACAATCATTGAAGAAAAACAGTATTGTCGTCTTTGATGACTTATCTCATGTCTTATTTCAAAATTCTATGATTCTTGAAATCGCCTTGGTTATGGCACGGCACAGAAAAATTACATGTTTTGTTTTATTACATAATTTATTTATGAAAGGCATAAGCAGCAGAACTTTCTTTCTTAATGTTGGTGTTTATGTCTTATTTCGCACAAAGCGTGGGATTGATCAGATCAAACATCTTGGTCGGCAGCTGTTTGGAAAGGGTGACATACTGTTAGACAGTTATAAAGATGCCACTAGAGATAAATATGGCTTCTTGCTAGTTGACTTAGAATCATCTGAGGACTTTTGCCTGCGTTCAAACATCTGGCCAGGACAAGACATGATAATTTACAGACCAAAGTAAGAAAAAATTGAATAAAAAGCACCTTGTATCAGTTGTAGTATCACACCAGCTTTTGCTAGCACAGAGAAAAGATCGTCAATTTGTAAATAAAACACAAATGCATACGACATAAACATCACAATGTCTTCTGGTGCAAAAGCAGGCACAGCCTTATATTGTATTGGAAAGAAAACCAGTTTTGAGTTATTTTCTTACATTGCACAAACATTTATAATATTCTTTGTTATCTGTGCTGCAATCATAAACTTATCACTTGGGAATAGCCAAGACAAAACAATTTGGTTGTCGCTTTTGAACGTATCACTTGGGCTTATTTTACCAGCCCCAAATTTAATAACAAAGGTAGTCAAAAAGATTGGCGACAAACCCGCTGATGTCGGAAGCTGAAATATTCGTTGATCTATTTTGTATTGCTAAACCCAAATTCAAACAACAGTTACTAAAACTAGCAAGTGCAAAACACTTGCATTATATAACAGAAATAATTTTTAATTTTATTTTAGGAAACATCAGCAATACAACCCAATCTATCATTACAAAAGCAAAACGTCACAAAAAGGATTTGCTTTTACTAATAGATAAAAAAACATCAGATACCCTACGGAGGAAGATTATTTTTTCATTGCACTCACTTGTTGCAGAAATATTATCATTACACAAAAGAAATGCCAGTCGTCAAATACATAGCTCTACCTTACACCAGATTTCTGCTGATGAAGGAAGGAATGAATCAAGGAATGAAACAGGGTGATGACATCACGCCAAGTATGGATGCAGTGAAGCAGAACATTATAAGTATGTTTGGAAAACGACACAGTAACAAGGTCGCATCAATATTAAACTTTTTGCTGAGCATACCTGATATAAAACTAAGTGCAACCGGACATATCATAGTAAATACTGTGGATACTTTCATTCATGCATCAGATCTTATTACAGATATGATCTACCCTTTTCAGAAACAAGGAATACCAGCAGAATATAAAAACATATACAATATTTTGTATAAACACAGAATACCAAATAAATTGCTGTCAAAAGCACGTAGAATACGCAATGTACAGTCAAATTGGGAAAAATTTTGAAGTGTAATACACTTATGATTAAAAAATAAAGTTTCTTTGCCATGTGAAAACCAATATGTTGTGTGTGTGTTTTCATTTTCTCATATCTGCTCATGTACATGACCTGCATCTTTTACTTCCAACCAATCACATGCAGCTGTGGTGCATACATTAAACACCCAAACATGTATGTTGCATGTACACTGACTAATGATTGGATCTTCTATCTTTGCACTGTCTTAGAGGGGGGTATAAAAACATTCCCCAGCTAGAGATGCATTACTCTACACTTTTCTGTCAGAGCTACACTTCACTTGTTGAAAATGAATATCTACACCAAGCTGGCATTAGGGCACTTTGGAGACGTGTGTCTCTTGCATCATGATGATGATCTACGAGATGCAGCACGAACAGATCACAGTGAAGTGCTTCAATACAGAGATTTTGTTGTACAAAACCATGTATTGAAGCACTTCACCGATGTCGATAAGGCGGTAAAGCTCGAAACGAGCATGTTTCAGATGCCCCTTACCGACATTCTCGATCTGTTCATGCTGCATGAGGAGAATGTTATCATGAAACCCCATAAAATAGATTCGGACTACTTCTGGCTCATTTTGGACATTGGAAAAACTGCATTACTACCAAGCCAGGTTGCAAGACCTGGCTTGGAGTTTAGTCATTGTAAAATTAAATACATTTGTATCAAATTCAAAATTAGAAGAAATCAAAAAGTTGTCGTTGCATTGTTCCCAAACGAGAGTTTGACAAAACTTTAAAAAAACAAAAAACAAACAAAAAAACAAAAAAAACAAAAAACAAAAAACAAGTGTATAGCACTGACCTGACATTCCAGAAGCGCCTAGCTTCACTAGTTTCAATCTTAAGCTGGGTTAGTTTTCTAAATGTTCTAATCCACTTTAGGTTGGTTCTAGTGTGGTCTGGCAAATGCAACATGTAAGCAAACCTGCACCAACTGACCTACATTGTATGATAAAGCCATACTGAACTATATTGTATGTAGGTCATGACCTGAGTTAACCCTTTGCTTCATATGTCAACAAAAACCCCCAGCATGTACATTTTCACACAATATTTTTGAAATTCTCCAATTTTTGCATATGTGAAGTTTTTCATGTTGAAAAGGTTCCCATCTACAATAGCATTTTGTCGCAAAAATTGCATATTTTTTTCAAAGATCCACAGAAATGCAACTATTTTACATATTGGATGAAGCAATTTTAAAAAATTGACATTTTTGGATTATATAGATTTCAGTAATATCTAGTTAATGAATCAAATAAACTGTTTAAAAACTTCAAACTGTGAAATGAACAACATTTACAAATTATGTACTGCATAAGAGATCCTTTTCAACTTGAAACCCAGTAGCTGTGACATCAAAAACTGGTATATTGTATATCTACATGGACACAAGTGAGGAAAATATTTTTACAGAACATTAATGATAATATGTAAAACTATTTCTTTTTGGATCGTGTATTACTGGCTGGAGCATCAGCACTGTCATACTGCAGCTGTCTATTTACCGCACTTCTTGGGGGGATGGGCGGTGGATCTTTTATTTTCGGCAGAGTGTGTATTTCAGCTTCCACCTGTAATATGGCTGGTCCAGGGTCAGGTGATGCAGGTGTCGGGGGGTTGACGCGGGGTGATTTGACCACAGGTGTCAGGGGGGCGACAGGGGGTGATTTGACCTCTTTTCTTTTTGCAATCTTAGCAAATTCCTCATCATAGACAATTTCCTCCTCTTCCTCATCAGCATTCAAATCCTGCATTTCCATGGCCTCAGGACTCTCCGGTGAAGCCTTATCATTTTCTTCACCGTCATTCCTTTTCTTCTCCCTATAATAAAGCATATTTATTTTAAATACACCTACCCTAGGCAGCACATTACCTGTAAAAAGGTTGTAACACAAACAACAGAATTCAATGCATGGTATATTCATAAGTAATGTTAATAGACAAATACTATACTGTATTGTAATTTATTAACATATAATCATGTTATGTATGTTCATTATCTTCTGATTCATTTTATTTTTATATGTGTGTTCATGTATATAATATACATATAAAACAATCTTCCTGATGTATCCGTGGCTGAAACACAAAAACTTTTCCACATTGTTTCCTGAAATGACTCATGACAAAGCTCATCTATGTGCACACTTGTCCCATTGCTAATCTTGGTTGAAGTTAAAATACAGTTTTCAATTTTAGGTTCAGTGTAGCATCAATGTATAAATTTATCACTTTAAATCATCCAGTTGCCACATTGTTCATAAAGCCTCAAAAACAATGACTCATTAACACATTCACCACATACATCACTGCAATCCTAAACAAATTACAAACCTCTTGTGTTTTTTCTTGTGCGGAGTAAGAAGAGGTTTTAAGGGGGTAGGAACCAATCCCGACTTCACCATGACCTTCCTACATCTCTTGCCACAAAGACACGCAACAATGGACGTGAAGATGGCGATAAAAGTGCCCCCACCGACACTTGCCACTGTTATCTTAAACTGAAATATACAAATATATATGACAAAATGATAAAAATATTTAAAGGACAAACAGGCGTAAGCAAATGGATGTTTCTACCGAATTCTTTTCCAAAATATACACATATGTGTAAAAGCTCAGTTTCCCTGAATCAGAAATAACTAAAATGCGCTACCTCTTTATCAGACAGTGAAAACGACCACTGCCCATCCGCAGTTGTAGGTATCACAGTAGAGAAACTCTGTGTTGCTTCTGTTGGCACTGGGGTTGGGTTGGGTGATGTCTTCTTCCTTGTCGACTTTCCCTTGTTTGCGGCAGTGGTAGGCTGGAGAAAAAGAAAACACATTGTGTCATTCAATAAAAAATATACATCTGTGTGCATTCGTGTAATACATTACCCATACATTGTAAATGACAGACAAA
>JAAUYH010000272.1_pt1 | contig 13426 bp, 10 predicted proteins | sample 7278061 | NCBI WGS metagenome assembly JAAUYH01 (sample SAMN14350203, study PRJNA611818) | marine sediment metagenome | isolation source: surface marine sediment (0.6m) | place: French Polynesia: Moorea | collected 2018-08
GCTCCGATCCCTCATAGCCGGACACCGTAATCCGGCCCTTGATCGGCATCGCGCCCAGTGCGCCCCTGATGGCCGGGATCATCGCGTTCTGCGCCGCGGCGATCTTCGTCGCACCGACGCCGCAAGTCTCACCAACCGCCTTCAGCCACGCGGCCGTGCCGTCGGCGCCGACTGGCGCAGAGCCAATGGCCGGGCGGCCGGCTGATTCGAATTCCCGGATGCTTGCCGTGTAGAAAGGATGGATTGCAGCCACCGCCGCGCAATCGAGCGCGCCGTACAGTTCACGCCATTCGCGGGTCGGAACAACCGGACCCGCAGCCAGGCCAAGGGGTTCAAGCATGTGACCGATGCCAACAGGATCCGCCGGGAACATCTCTCCCAGCAGCGTCACGGTTGGCAGGTCCGGTCGTTCCGCTGGCGCAGCAACCGGCCCTTGCTCGACCTCGCTGCGCGCATAGCCAAGCATGGCGCCGGCCAGTACATCTTTTGCCTCGGCATGGGTGGGCACGCCGAAACCGGGTACATCGATGCCGACTATCCGGACACCGTTGATTGAATCGGGCAGCAGGCGCAGGGGCACGCCGCTCGCCGTTGGCACGCAGAGATTGGTGACGACGATCGTGTCATATTTCTCCGGATCAGCGAGCTGCTCGACGGCTTCCTTGATATCCTCGAACAGCTTCCCGGTGACCAGCGTTTCCGAACTGAACGGCACATAGCCCACGGTGCGGCGGGCGCCGTAGAAATGCGAGGTGAAGGTAAGGCCGTAGACGCAGCAGGCAGAACCTGACAAAACGGTCGCCGTCCGGCGCATCCGCAAACCGACACGAAGCGAACCAAATGCCGGGCACATGCTTTGCGGCTGGTCGTGCGGGCCAACCGGATAATCCTTTTCATACTGGTCGAGTATCGCCGACTTGCCGGCCTGCTTGGCGGCCTCGCGCATCGTATCGGCGCCGCCATGACAACCGCCGGCATTCTCGTCCGGATTCGAACCCAGGTCGATCCGGTCGGGTGCACGCGGCTTGGTGGCGGCGAGGTCAGTCATTCATTACACCTCGTCATAAATGACCTCGAGCGATGGCTTGGGTTCATAGGTGCCGCCGCGCATGTCGGCCTGAGTGGCAGGAACCAGTTCGATGTCTCCGCCCGTGTCCTCCGGGCTAAACAGGTCGAGCAGCTGGTCCTGGTCGAGCGGTGTTGGCTGCTGGGGCGGTGCCTTTTCGACGTTCACCGCCAGCTCTTCGAACAGGCTGCCCCATTGCCCGCCGGGCTTGCCGATAATCTGGTAGTTGGCCGACTTGCGCCGGATATCCTCGTCCGCCGGGATTGCGGTAAGCACCGGAATGTCGACGGCGCTGGCGAACCCCTGCGCCTCGCCGGTGCCGTCATCCTTGTTTATGATCATGCCGGCGACGCCGACATTGCCGCCCATCTTGCGGAAATATTCGACCGCCTTGCAGACATTGTTCGCGACGTAGAGCGACTGCAGGTCGTTCGAACCAACGACGATCACCTTTTGGCACATGTCCCGCGCAATCGGCAGGCCGAACCCGCCGCAGACCACGTCGCCCAGGAAATCGAGCAGGACATAGTCAAAGCCCCAGTCATGAAAGCCTAGCTTCTCCATCAATTCAAAACCATGTATAATCCCGCGGCCGCCGCAGCCGCGGCCGACCTCCGGACCGCCCAATTCCATCGCGAACACGCCGTCGCGCTGGAAACAGACGTCCTCGATCGTTACTTCCTCGCCGGCCAGCTTCTTCTTGGCCGAGGTCTCGATTATGGTCGGACAGCTCTTGCCGCCGAACAGAAGGCTGGTCGTATCCGATTTCGGATCGCAGCCGATCAGCAAGACCCGCTTGCCCTGCTGCGCCATCATGTAGCTGAGATTGGACAGGGCAAAGCTCTTGCCCGATCCGCCCTTGCCATAGATCGCGATAACCTGCGTTTCCTTTTTGACTTCGCCGGTATGCACGGGATCGGGCTCGATAGCCGCTTCCTCGCGCAGGGATTCTACATCAAGCATCGTCATGCGCATTCTCTCCAGTCGAGTACCATCTTGAGACAATCAGGATCCTCAAAGGCCTGCGGGTAGGCCTTTTCGGCGGCAGCGGCGGGCTCGATGCTGGAAATCAGGCCCGACAGGTCGAGCGCCTCGCTTTCGATCAGGGCGTCGATCGATGCCATGTCCTCGGGCTGCCACTCGGCGGCAATCCGCAGCCGCGCCTCACGCTGGAACGCCGGCGGGAAGGCAAACTGGATGGGTTGGTTGTAGAAGCCGGCAAGGACCAGTTCGCCGCCCCTGGCCAGTCGGGCAATGAAGTCCCCGATCGATGCGGCATCGCCGCTCACGTCATAGATGTGGCCATAGTCCTGCCGTTGATCGTCGTCGGGATGGATGACCGTGTAACCGGTTGCACCTTCGTGACGCGACGTGTTGGTATCCCATACCACGGGTGCCGGCGCGCCGGCCGCCATGGTGAGCCGTGCGAGCAGACGTCCCAGCACGCCATGCCCGACGATCAGGTCCGGCGGATCACCGCGGCCGATTGCGTGCATGGCAGTTGCCGCGAGCGCGTAGAGGATTCCCTGTTCCGCCAGCGTTTCCGAGATGGGCAAAGCGCGTGCCGAAGCCACGTTGACATGATGCGCCGACCCGCCGAACAGGCCGCGGGCGTCGCGGTAGCAACTGGCGCCGGGAACGAATACCCATTCACCGATACGGTCTTGCGACTCTGCACCGGCATCGACGATTCGACCCACCGACTCGTAGCCGGGAACCAGCGGATAACCCATGCCGGGGAAATGGGGCATGTTGCCTGTCCAGAGCAGTTTCTCTGTACCAGTGCTGATTCCGCTAAAGTGAATTTCGACCTGAACGTCGTGCGATTCCAGAGGGTTAAGCGCAGTCTGGCGCACCGACAAGCTGCCGGGTGCATCCAATATGATCGCCTGTGTCTGCAACACTTCCCCTCTTCTCCGGATCCGCCTTCTAGAATGCCGGACTCCGAGAAGTGTCAAATTACCTAAACATATGGGAATGTCAATTAAATTGGACAGTTAGCCTGTCAAGGACTGGCGACAATGGCGCTGGCGACCAGCGGCAGGTCGGTCGAAATCTTCCGGACGCTCGAAAATCCGGCTTTCCCCAACATTTTGTCATACTCGCTCATCGATCGTGGCCGCCCCGATCCCATCGCCCAGAGGTACATTCCGAAATAGGCGTCACCCATTGCTTCCGCGCCCGATGTTCCGGCCATGGGTTCCACGATCAGCAGTTTGCCATCAGATGGGAGTGCCGCACGGATTTTGGCGAGCAGTGCCTCGACCACCGGGTCGTCATGATCATGGAGGATCCGCACCAACGTGATCAGGTCGTAGCCAGATGGAATGGCGTCACTTTTGAAACTGCCCGGATGCAGCTTCACGCGTTCCAGTATTCCGGCATCGGCAAACCGCCCTTCCGCCTGTGGGACAACATCGGGCAGATCGAACAGGCCGAGTTCGACACCGGTCGCGGTTTTTCCAACCGCGGTCAGGAATACCCCGCTGCCGCCCCCGATATCGAGAACGCGGCGGTGATTGCCAAAATCATATCGCGGCAGGATCTGTTGCCAAACCATCGGCTGGGTAGCCGCCATCAACTCGGTATAGGGCATGCTGTCATCACCCCCGGTTCCGGCATAGGTCCAGAAACGGTTGAGCTGGGTGGCCTGGCCGGGACCGGCTGCCAACAGTGCGACCGGGTCCTGCAGGTCATGGTAAAGAAGCGCGTGATGCCGGGTCATCGCGGTCGCTCCGTCATTGGCTGACAGGGCGGCCCCCGTTTCACCCAAGGTCCAGAGCCCCGGTTGCGGCGACTCGGCGAGGTCAATGGCGGCACCGGCGCGCAGGATACGTTCGGTTGCTGGTGCGTCCCAACCGAGGAAATCTGCAATATCACCTGGGTTCCGCAAGCCCTGCGCAAGGTACTGGAGCAGTCCGGTCTGCACATATGCAGCGGCAATCTGGGTATAGACGAAACCGGCCAGCAGGTTGAACTGGCGCGCTGCCTTGCGCCGGGCAATTGTCCGGAAAACCGGGGTTCGTGCCGCCCATTCCTGGAAGCGCGGATTGCCGATCAAGCGGTTGCGGCGCAGCACGAACCGGGCCTTCCAGCCCGGTTTCAAACCTGATGAGTCGTCCTTGCCTGACATATCACTATGTCCATTTGGATGGACTTCTGATAGCCTGCCGTCAAATCCAATCTCGGTTTTGACCCGTGGAGAGCCAGTGAACGAAGCGCCAATCGTGATCATCGGAGCCGGCATTGGCGGGCTGGTCAGCGCTGCTCTTCTCTCCGCTCGCGGGGTCCCGGTCGTGGTTTGCGAGAAGGAAGATTCGCCCGGCGGCAAGGTCAGGCAAGTCGGCGTCGACGGTGCCGGGATCGACGCCGGACCAACCGTGTTCACCATGCGCGACGTATTCGAAGATATCTTCGCACGCGCTGGCTCAGATCTGCAGGATCATGTCGAACTGGAACGCGCCGATATCCTGGCGCGGCACGCCTGGGACCGGGACGGATATCTCGACCTTCACGCGGACATGGAAGAGAGCATCGACGCGATCGGCGCTTTCGCCGGGGCCAAGGCCGCTGCCGGCTATCGCAGCTTCGCGGCGGAGGCAAAACGCATCCACGACATTCTCGACGAGTCGATGCTGCGCAACAGCAAGGTCAGCTGGCCCCTGCCCCTGATGTGGCGGATCGGGCTGTGGCGATTTGGCGACCTCGTCGCGATACGGCCCTATGAAAGCCTCTGGAAGGTGCTCGGTGAGCATTTCGAGGATCCGCGTCTGCGACAGCTATTCGGTCGCTACACCACCTATTGTGGTTCATCACCATTCCGGACCCCGGCAACCCTCATGCTGATCGCGCATGTCGAGGCGATGGGTGTCTGGAAGATCAGGGGCGGGATGAGCGCCCTGGCCAAGGCGCTGGAAACAGTGGCGCGGAGCAATGGCGCCCAGTTTCGTTATCGCCATGCAGTGCAACGGATCGATGTGCAAGGTATGAAAGCGCGTGGCATCCTCCTTGACAATGGAGAACGCATCGCCGCCCGGTCGGTTATCTGCAACGCCGATCCATCGGCACTGGGCAGCGGACTGTTTGGCGTCGAGGCAAGCAAGGCCGTTTCTCAGACCCCCAGCCACAAAAGGTCGCTTTCGGCGATGGTCTGGCTCGCGCACGTCCGGACGAGCGGTTTTCCTCTGGAGCATCACAATGTCTTCTTCTCCGGCGATTATCCGGCCGAATTTTCTGACATCGCGGCGGGAAACCTGCCCCAAGGTCCAACTGCCTATGTCTGCAGGCTGGATGATAAAGCCCTTGATGAGCGGCAACGCCTGCAGGTCATCGTCAATGCGCCGGCGAATGGCGACACCCACCAGTATTCCGACGAGGAGAAAGCACAATGCACATCGAACATGCTGCAGACGCTGAAAGGTTGCGGCCTGGCACTGGAACAGGATTTCCCGCACCAGCTGCTCACACCGAACGATTTCTCGGCACGCTTCCCGGCGACCGGCGGCGCGATCTATGGACGGGCCTCGCACGGGTGGGCGGCGTCCTTCCTCCGGCCCGGCAGCAGGACGCGGATCCGTGGGCTCTATTGCGCGGGCGGGGCAACCCATCCGGGCGCCGGGGTCCCGATGGCCGCCTTGTCGGGACACCTCGCGAGCAAGGCGGTGTTGTCCGACCTCGCTTCGACGCGGTGGTTCCACCGCAAGGCTACCGCTGGTGGTATGTCGATGCGTTCAGCGATAACGAGCAATATGGGCTGACGATAATCGGTTTTATCGGCAGCGTCTTTTCGCCCTACTACAAGCGCAGCGGCCGTCACGATCCGCTCGATCACAGCTGCCTGAACGTCGCGCTTTACGGCAAGCGTGGCGCGCGGTGGGTGATGACCGAACGCGGCCGGCAGGACACGGTGCAGCAACGCGATGCCCTGTCGATCAGCAGCAGCGCAATGCGCTGGGACAAGGACCGGCTGATAATCGACATAGACGAACGCGATATCCGGTTGGGCATACCCTGGCGGCGGCCGGTGAAGGGGCAGATCATTCTCTACCCCGAAATGCTGAACAGCAGGTCTTTCCAGCTGGATCCGGCGGGCAAGCACCGCTGGCACACCATTGCGCCGCGCGCCCGGATCGAGGTCCGGATGGAGAATCCCCACCTCAGCTGGACCGGCAGCGGCTATCTCGACGGCAATCACGGCAGCGAACCGATCGAAGACGGTTTCAGGAGCTGGCACTGGTCGCGCGCGCATTGCGGGCGAGATGTCGCTGTCACCTATGAGGGCATACGCCGGGACGGCAGCCATTTTGCGAGCGCGCTACGTTTTGACGCATCTGGCACCCCGCAGGAAGTGCCGCTGCCACTGGTCGCGCCATTGCCGCCAACCTTGTGGATGATGAAGCGCCAGACGCGCGCCGATCGCGGCCATGCATCAGTGATCAAGACCTGGGAAGATTCGCCCTTTTACGCGCGTTCGGCGCTTGCAATGCGTTTGTTCGGCAAGCCGGTCATGGCGGTACAGGAGAGCATTTCGCTCGACCGGCTGGTCAACCCGGTCGTCCAGAACATGCTGCCCTACAAGATGCCCCGCGACGCGGGAAAGCGGTCAAGAGCATTCCATGTCCCGACACCAATATTCCTGAGCCGCATAACCTAACAAAGCACGGCTATTTGCCGTCCGCTTCTTCGGCCGCCTCCTTGGCAGCGGCCTTCTCCTTGTCCTTGGCAATTTCCCTGTTCACCGACCAGAGCTGGTAAAAGCCGAAGCCGAGCGCCACAAAGCCGGAGAAGAATATCTCCATCAGGCCAGGATGAATCCAGCTGCTTCCTTCCATCGCCATCTCCTTGCTTGTCTCGAATATCCCTACAGATGCTTTTCGGCAAATGCGGCGATCATCGATGAAATCTGTTCCGGGTCTTCCTCATGAGCCAGATGACCGAGACCGGTGACAATCTCCTGTTCGCAATCGGGTATCTTTCCGGCAGCATTGTTCACCGCGAATGCGGGTATTGCGGTATCCTTGTCGGCGTGGACCAGCAATACAGGCGATTGTACAGTAGGCAGCTGGCTTTCCAGTTTTTCCAGGCGCCAATTGGCCATCATCCGGATTGCGCCGTCGCAATGTCCTGGCTTGGAAAACAGGCGCCGGTAATATTCGACGCCGGCCTCATCAATCCGCGATCCGGTCGATCGTTTCAGGAACTGCTCCACCTGCCCGGGTGCGCGTGCCATGCGTGCAAAGATTACCGAGACGAACGGGTTTGTGAACAACATGCGGGCCAGCTGCGGGAACAGCTTTGCTGCCAGTCCCGGAAAGGGTAGCAGCGCGGGATTCAATCCGACGAGCGGCACCTGCCATTGCCTGTCCAGTAATAGCTGCACCCCGACAGCAGCACCGGCACTGTGCCCGATGACCAGCGCCGGACGGGCACTTAGTTCATCCAGCAGCAACGCCACAGATTCTGCCATTTTCGGCAAGGTCACGCGCCGCGACGGGTTGGGCCGGGTAAAGCCGTGGCCCGGCAAGTCCATTGCAATGACATCGAAATCCTGCGCCAGCAACGGCATGATTTCGCGCCAGCTGTGGGTCGCTGCGCCGGTGCCGTGGAGCAGGATACAGACTGGCAATTCATCCCGTTTCGGGCGCATGCGCTGGACGTGCCAGTCATAGCCGTCCGCTGCAACGAACGAACTGGCCTCCCGGTTCGGCCAATCGAGGCCTTCGACCGCCCAGTCGGGATAGCGACGGCTCATGCGACTTCCTTGCCCAGGCCCTCAATCGCGCGCACCATGGCCTCGCTATGGGCGCGGGGCAGGGGTACGTACTTCCCGTTCAGCCATGCCGCCAGTTCCGCTGCCTCCTGACGAGGCCGCGGGGAAATATCGATAACGAGCGCATGCAGATCCGCAGCGGCGATACTTCTGGCGACCTCCCTCGCCTCTTCCATCGCGCCCTTGCGGTCGGCATTTCCATCCAGCCGGATGTTCGCCTTGCCGTCGGTAAGCACGACCAGCGTCGGCGCCTGGCCGCGCTTTACTGCAGCTTCGGACATTTGGCGCGCCGCAAGCAATCCGGCCGCCAGCGGTGTGCCACCGCCACCTGGCAGGGCGCTCAATGAACGGCGCGCACGAGTCAGCGATCGCGTCGGCGGCAGCAACACCTCGGCACCTTCCTGCCTGAAGGCGATCAATGCCACCTGCGCACGTTTCACATAGGATTGCGCCAGCAGCAATTCGACCGCTCCCTTGGCCTCGGCCAAACGCGCCAGTGCAGATGATCCCGACGCATCGACGGCAAAGATCGTCAGGCTTTCCTGTTCCTCCTCATAATGATGCACGCGCAGGTCGTCCTTGCGAATGTGGAGACGGCCGGACGCCCCATCGCCGGTATCCTTGCGGCGAATGGTCTGCCAGGGTGCGGCGGCACGCAGCGTGTCGGCCAGCGCCAGCCTCCTGCCACTGCCCGGAATGCCCTGGCGGGTTCCTTTTGGCCGGCCGCGCCTGGACGATTGCTGTTTCTGCCCAGACCGGCCGCCCTGGCCTCGCGACTGTTTCCGCGACTTGCCTTCCATCTGGTCGAGTATGTTCGGCGGTACGGTTGAGGCCACCGCCTCGAGCATCATGTCAGCCAGCGGTTTTTCGGAGATGTCCTGATTGCCCTCGTTCTGGGACGAGTCATTATCCGGCCTTTCCGGTTCGTCCTCTTTCGATCCCGGCGGCTCCTCCATCTGCGGCATTTGCGTCGCCCGCGGCGCCAGCACCAACCGGCTCGCGGCCAGCAAATCCTCGTCTGCGACTTTCTCGCGCCCGCGCAAAGATGCGAGGAGGGCAGCACAGCGCTCGGCAAACACCAGCGCGCGCATCGAGGCGACGCCAAATGCAGCAGCAGTAGCCACCAGCGCGGATCGTTGCCTTTTGACCAGTCGCGGCGCAGCTGCCTCGATTGAGGGGTAGCGAGGCAATTCATCCATCGATCGGACACCTGCCAGGTCACATTGAAAAGCCGTTCGTTCAACCAGCCTGGGCGGCGGATGCTCATCGCTTTCCATACCGTCATCAAGCATGATCACCGATAACTTTCCCCGGTCCATCGCCTGTGCGATATGCGCTGCGATACGGTGATCGATCCGTTCGGCCATGGGCAAGATCGCGACGCCGTCTTTCAGTTCATCAAGAAGTCCGGCATGCCGCACGGTTTGCCCCGACCGGAGCGTGGCCGACAGGTCGATCCCGCCGAGCAGGCGGTCCTCGTCGACATTGATCGGGATCCTGGCGACCGGGAGCCGTGCCTTCAGCTGATCGGCAAGCTTCGCCACCAGGGCATCGCGCACCGGTCCGAAACCGCGCAGGCAAATGCCGCCAAATATCGACGGATTCTGAGCGAACAACTGTGCTGCCAGAAGGTGATCGGCCGCGCCGGTCCCGCTTCCGGATTCCTCGTTCAATCGAACAGCTCTTCCAGTGCGCGTTCGATCCGCACCGTTGATCCAGTCTCATCAAGTACGTCGCGCCGCAGGCGGTGCCGCAATGCCAGCGGTGCAACCCGTTTCAAATGCTCCCGGGTGACCGCGGCATCTCCATTCAGCGCTGCCAGCGCCCGCGCACCGCGCATGAGGGTCAGTTCCCCGCGCAATCCATCGGCTCCAACCGCCTTGCAGATATTGGCCGTGTCTTTCATGATTTTCGCGGGTGTCTTGACCTTGGCAAGCGCCTTTTTCGCGCGGTTGATCCGGCGCAGGACCTTGGCGTCTTCCTTTTCCCATTTTCTGGCGAAGGCCGCGGGATTGCGTTCCTGCGCATCGCAGCGGCGCATGATCTCGACGCGTACATTGACGTCCTCTGGCGTCTTCACCTCGACCGACAGGCCAAAGCGATCGAGCAATTGCGGCCGCAGCTCACCCTCCTCGGGATTGCCACTTCCCACCAGCACAAAGCGCGACGGATGCCGCACGCTCAGCCCGTCGCGCTCTACCAGATTTTCGCCCGATGCCGCGACATCGAGCAGCAGGTCGACGACATGGTCCTCTAGCAGGTTGATCTCGTCAATATAGAGAAAGCCGCGATGCGCCCTTGCCAGGAGACCTGGCTCGAAATGTTTTTCACCCCGCGACAGCGCCTTTTCCAGGTCCAGCGTACCCACGACCCGGTCCTCCGTCGATCCCAACGGCAGGTCGACAAAAGGAACCGCCATCCGCCGTACGCGCTTGCTGGTGCATGGATCGGGACATTGGTCACGATGGTCGGGATCGCAATTGAAACGGCAATGTTCCACGACACGGATCGGCGGCAACGTCGCCGCCAGAGCTCTCGCAGCAGTGGATTTGCCGGTCCCGCGATCCCCGAAGATCATGACCCCGCCGATGCGGCCGTCGACAGCCGCTATCAGCAAGGCCATCTTCATTTCGTCCTGGCCGACAATGGCGCTGAAGGGAAAGTTCGACATTCTGGCACCTTACCACCGGACAGACTCTCTGCAACAAGAGTCGCCACCGAATTACCAGTGTCCGTTTTGGGGACTATGCGGGTTGATCGGCCTGCAGTCCGAAAATGAAACGAGGTGAAGCCATGGCCTATTCTGGTTTGACCGTCACCGTTCCTTCAAATGGCGGCATGGCGAACATGCCTTCGACCGGGTGCGGTACATAGGCGGCTTCGAGGGCTTTGATCTCTTCTGCCGACAGCTCGACATCCAGCGCCGCGATCGCGTCTTCGAGATGGCTCGCCTTGGACGCGCCGATGATCGGTGTCGTGACATATGGCTTGTGCAGCATCCATGCGAGCGCGAGCTGTGCCCTTGGCAGCCCGCGCTTTTCAGCAAGCCCGGCTACCGCTTCGACAACCTGGCGGTCCGCGTCCTCGGTGCGCGTGTAGAGCGCGCCGATCAGCCGGTCGGTCTGGCCGCGCTTGCTGCTGTTGTCATCCCAGTCGCGGGTCAGCTTGCCGCGGGCAAGGGGGCTCCACGGCATGACCGCAATGCCCTGGTCCTGGCACAGGGGCATCATCTCGCGTTCCTCCTCGCGGTAGAGCAGGTTGTAGTAATTCTGCATCGAAATGAACTTGTGCAGGCCCTTGATCTCCGACACGGGCAGCATCTTCATCAATTGCCAGGCGAACATAGAGGACGCGCCGATCTAACGCACCTTTCCCGACCGGACGATCGCGTCACGCGCATCGAGCGTCTCTTCAATTGGCGTCTCATAGTCAAAACGATGGATCTGGTAGAGATCGATATAGTCGGTTCCGAGCCGCCGAAGGCTGTCGTCCACGGCCTGGAAAAGCGCCTTGCGCGACAAGCCCCTCGTATTCGGCGCGTTTCGCCAAGGCGCGAATGCCTTGGTGGCCAGCACGATCTCGTCGCGAATGGCAAAATCGTTCAGCGCCCGTCCGACAATCTCTTCGGAAGATCCGCCCGAATAGACATTGGCGGTGTCGAAAAAGTTGATTCCCGCTTCGAGGGCCTGCCTGATCAGCGGGCGGCTGGTTTCTTCGGTCAAAGTCCAGTCATGATCACCCTGTGCCTCGCCAAAGGTCATGCATCCAAGGCAGAGCCTGGAAACCTGCAGGCCACTGTTGCCGAACCTGACATATTTCATCGCGTGACCTCCTGCCTGTGTTGCGAATGCCGACCAATGCCGCCCATCGGGTAACGCCTGCCTTATCGCCTTTTGGCGCGAGAATGAAGCAGGATCGCGCAGCGAGAGCCGGACCTTCGGCAGGCGTGCTTGAACAGCACCGGTTTCCCTGCTAGCGACGCGGCATCAACGGAGTAATGAGACCATGAACATCTAAGCAACCTGCCCGTCCTGTTTCGACCATTGCATGTTGTGGTGTTCCCATGTCTCATATTTCCATCGCCGGCCTGTCCTGCACCAGTTCCAACGGATCGCTGCTGTTTCCCAAATTCTCGGCGTCGATATCGCGCGAGATAGTCGGCCTTTTTGGCCGCAACGGCTCGGGAAAGACCACCCTGCTGGAGACAATCGCAGGGCGATTGCAACCGGCCACCGGATCAATCGCTTGCGATGGCACGATCGGTATCATGTGCCAGATGCCCTTTGCGAGGGGCGTGACGGTGGCGCAGGCGCTAGGCGTGCAGGAGCAGTTGGACACGCTCGCCCGATTTGAAAACGGCACGGCGGACGAAGGTGATTTCGAGCGCGCCGACTGGACCCTGCCCGCCCGGCTCGAGCGGCTTGTCTCCGATTGCGGCCTTGGTGGCCTGGAAATGAACCGGATGGCGGAAAGTCTGAGCGGCGGAGAACGCACGCGGCTCAAGCTTGCCGGCGTGATGCTCAGCGAACCGGACATATTGCTGCTTGATGAGCCCACCAACGATCTCGATGCCGATGGCCGCGCTATGGTCGCGGCGCTGCTCGCACAACATGATGGCCCAGTGCTGGTTGCCAGCCACGACCGCTGGCTGCTCGAGCGCGCGGACCGGATCATCGAGCTTTCGCCTGCGGGGGTGATGGTAGTGGGCGGTGGATGGAGTGCGTTCAAGGCGCAACGGGATGCCGAGCGTGCGCGCGCGCAACAGGCGCTGGAACAGGCCCGGGCCGAGCTGAAGGACGCGCAAAAATCACAGCAGGCAAAGGTCGAAAGGCAGGCACAGCGCGACCGGCAAGGGCGCGCCGCGTCTGCCCGTCGCGACGACTCCCGTCTTCAGATCAACGCCCAGAAGCACCGCGCCGAAAAAACCTCGGCCCGCGGCCGTGCGATTGGCGAAGGCCAGCTGTCGGAGGCGGCGGCGCAGTTGCAGGCCGCCGAGGCCGAGGTCGAACGGATCGTACCCGTACGCATCGAACTTCCGCCATCCGGCCTGCACGCCAGGCATCAGCTGGTCGAGACCAGCGCGATAACCTGCATCAAGGGTGAGCGAAAACTCTTCGGACCAATGGACGTGTCGATCACCGGCCCGGAGCGTATCGCGCTGACCGGTCCCAATGGCAGCGGCAAGACCAGCCTCCTGCGGATCCTGGCCGGTAAAGACCAACCTGCGCGCGGTCACGTTGGTGTCGAGCGAGAACGGATCGCGGTACTCGACCAGCATCTTTCGCTGCTGGATCATGAGGAAAGCGTGCTGGATGCCATGCGCCGGCACAATCCGCGGATGGACAGGCGCGATGCCCATGCGGCACTGGCCCGGTTCGGGTTCCGCGGCGACTGGGCAGAACGCGAGGTCGCCAGCATGTCCGGCGGCGAAAAGGTTCGCCTCGCCCTCGCCTGCCTGTTCTCGCGCCCGCTTGCCCCGGCGCTTCTCATCCTGGACGAACCCACCAACCATCTTGATGTCGAGGCAATCGAACTGCTCGAGCAGGCGCTGTGCACCTATGACGGGGCGCTCCTGTGCGTCACGCACGACC
>JAAUYH010223318.1_pt1 | contig 13426 bp, 6 predicted proteins | sample 7278061 | NCBI WGS metagenome assembly JAAUYH01 (sample SAMN14350203, study PRJNA611818) | marine sediment metagenome | isolation source: surface marine sediment (0.6m) | place: French Polynesia: Moorea | collected 2018-08
GAATGCAAACGTGAAGCAGGGATCAAATGTGGACTGGGTGCATTCTGAAAAAGTAATCGAAAGAAGGGGCGATTGTCGTGTTGGCGAATGGGACAAGTCCATGACGGAAATGATTATTACATATAGAAATAAAAATAGATTTCAGAATAGAACCTAACAGAAGATTGAGCAATTGAAATGTGAGCGTGCTCTAACAGTGAATTCGAACACCCTCTCAGTGCGAAGGTATGAGGCATCGCCTGTAATACGTTAGTGTACGACACCAAGCAGAAGAATAACCAAATGTTCATGATGTGTAGGGTATACTGCCCCCATCCATTGCCCAACTCATCCGTCGCAAGCCCTACAATGCCTATATCTAGGCTACGTACTGTACATCATTGAATCCATACACCACAACCGGAAGATGGGTACATCATCGGCGGCCTCTACAGCAACCACTAGCACCGACAACAACTCGACGAAATGCTTGCGTCTACGTCGCCGTCGGCGCAAAGCAACGAAGAGCGAGTTATCGGTGCGCACGTTCGCTGGCCTGGAGCGCGCCGGCCAGCGCGACACCTCGGTTGCTGACGCGCACGCGCCGAGCTATCGCTCGTTCTCGCCCTGGCACTCCCAGTGGAACCTTGAGCTCAGGCGCGAAGAAATGCGATAGACGACATTGAGGGGAAGAGCGAATTCCGCACCATACCCTCAAAACTCTTCAGCTGCACTGTATTAAAGGTTCGTTAGAAACGGAAATGAGATCGTTGCATCATATCTTTTCTCTGCATAAAATATAATGGACCTCGTTCACTAAGTAAAGATCACTTTTCCAGTTCAGATTTCCTCGCAAGTTGATACGCATCACGAAACTTTCGATCGTAGTATCAATGAAAACAGGGTATAGATCCATCACTTGCTTCTCGCGTCCTTTCGCGTTATCTGAAAAAGAGTGAAAGCGTTTTGCGAGGAAACGCGGCGTCGTAGCTGGTAGCTTACTTGACGATGGTGACAGGACAACTGATTGTATCGCTATCCATGTTGTTCGCCCTTGGGCTGTGCCGCGAACAGCTAGTGCCAAGCTTGGAGTTCAACGCTACGGCGTGTTATCGGCGTGATCAAATCTGCTGCTATCGTTACACGGTGCAAGGCAGGTTCTGCAAACAAAACCTCTGCACTTACACTGTGTACTGCGCTAACACGAAGGGGAAGTACTGCGCCAAGCACCGCCAGATACGTACCTGCCAGGTGCGCTGCTATCATCGCATGCGCCCCGTTTACGAGTGTACACCAAATGAACTGAAGGTTGGCAAGGATTTCGTGGACCCCAAGGAGTACCTCAAGTATTTGGACACGCCAGCGGAAGTGCGTGTGATGAACTAGGACGACTGGCTCGATTTTTTGATGGCAATGTTGCCATATTTTCTTCGTAAACGATGTCGTTTATTGTCGCTCTTCGTCGGACAACACTTCTCTCTTGCGATAAAGCCGCGTAACGCGAGAAATAAGCACCACGATAGAGCCCGCCACCACTCCGCCCACGATAATCAGAAAGTAGGTCAGTACCGTTTGTCCAGCTCCGACTTTCCGAAAGTCCAAGAAATCGTACGGGATGTCACCAGTGATACCGAGCCGAATAAATACGAACACTATGTAAACAACACCATACACAATCACCCATAGCACGTCGAAGAAACGGAATTCCAATTGCCCGCCTAGTAAGAGGTCTACGAGAAATAGTGCCACTGTCACGCCATGCGGGTATAACCTTGCCAAGGTTACCACGCCTGGTCTGCTTCGGGCGTCAGGGAATTCCAACACCCAGTAAATCGGCGTGACCAGCAAGGAGAAGGTCAAAAACACATGGTAGCAAACCGTGCCGAGTTTCGCGAACCAACGGAGAGACGAAACACAGCCAAGTGCCCCAATGCCGTACGATATTCCCGACAGGTATAGCGTCCACACGGTCAAATACTGCAGTTTTAATTGCTCCTTCGCTGTGTACACCGAGAACACAATGATGGTGGCGAAGAACGCGATGACTCGGTATGCTAACAGCACGTTCGTCTGCAACCACGTCGAACTGCCAAACACCGCTGGGACGCCATAGCCCTCCGCGCGAAGAAAGTTTCGCATCCCTTCCTAAAACTATGACTGTGACGAAATGATTTTTCTCCGACGCATGCTTGTATCATCCGATTGGGACACATGACTTAAGTTATACGGTTTTTCTTGTTCTGACGGGCCAGGTAAGCGGCCAGCAAGGCCGTAAAAACCTCGAAAAATGAATTTAATCCGTTGACGTACCTGGTCCAAAACGTTACGTTCCCAAGGACGTGCTAACCAAATTTCTCAAACTTTTAGTTTCGACAAAAACAAAACGCAACCCGTCATTCTTTTCGTAACTTATCTTATTCCTAGAAACATGTAGAGAATGAAATGAAAGCTCTCTGCAAACAGTAGACAACAGCAAAGCAATAAATTCGTAAGCGCATAGTTCTCTGTGCTTCCGTAACTGTCTCGGCAGGCACCTAGCTTGTTTCAATTAATTTTAATAATATCCTTGTTCAACTGTTGATTGCAAAATTTGAAACTCTCGAGATCAAAACAAATTTAATGGTTTTAAATAATTGATCTTGAGATTATGCTCCACTGCTCTATGAATTTCAGCATATTTTGACAAATGATATCCAATACTAAAGCCCGTTAAAATATTCAGCTTTATTTGAAACAGTTATGTACGTCACCAAAATACCAGAATCAATGCAATGGAACGTATCGAACATTCAAGACGGCGAGAAAGTAAATCTGAAACAGTTCTTCGACCATTCGTTTTCTGAATTTTCTTTGCAACGTTTAGAAAATATCTAGAAGTAATACAAATCCTCTAGTTGAAATATTTCGTTAAGTTTCTAGTTTTAATAATTGTTTTTGTTTTAGAACTTGCAATCTGCTATGAGTTACCCTTGCACTATAGCCACTTTATTCCGTTATTCCATTTTGCATGCGAATAGCTTTTATTTTCCTCAGCGCTATGTGGAGTTGAATCTTTAAATGCATGGATCCTATCTGAGTGAGTTTCGAAGACGTGAAAGTTCTTTCGACTTCATTCATCGTATCTTCAATCGATAAGCTGATCTAGGATTTCCGATCAGTTATCATATTTTGTTGTACTACTTAAATATAGTGTTAACACCCAAAAAATGCAGCGTGATTATATTAATACAAAGATAACGTTTAGGAATGAAAATTCATAAAAATGAACGTTTATAAATTATATCGTGAGTTTCATGCTTTCCTGCTTTGTAAAACAAAAGAATCACAGAAATCTAATAATCCGGTTACTTTCAAAAAAATAGAATTTCTGTTACTACGATATAAAAAATAGATCTTTATCGGTAATTCATGTGGTAAACTATTACAAACTTTTAAACAATTAAGGGGCTCGATTAAAAATGTGCAGGTTTTGCAACAGGTACAGGTAGTGTTTCAAAATATTATAATACCCGAGAAATCACGTCTGTACCCAGTATAGTACGAATCCAGTCAATCTATTAGTACTAAAAAATTAATGACAAATCCATTGTCATCCGCAACAAGAAGTGGTACATGGCGCGAACAAAAGGTGCAAATCAAGTTTCGGAGGAGCGTAAAATCGCAATATTGGATTTGGCGGATGTTGGTATATGGCAGCATGTCATTGTGAAGGATTACAGTATGCTACAGTCAACTGCATCCATAATTATCCGTAGACAAAACGACCACAACAATGAACATGAAGAAATCAGAGGACGGAAACGAAAATTAACAGCGGGATGTATTCGTGCATTGCTGAAATACAAAAAGAGAATCCTTTTAAGCCTCTATGTGTCATTACTGCATAATTCAATGAATTCAGACCAGTACCGGTCAGCATTCCAACGGTATAGAGAGTTTATACAAAGAACAACATCAAGAACTACGTAGCTGCATGTAAGCCGTATCTAACACGTAACCATCAAAAGAGAAGAATGCAATGGACATTGCATCATCAATCCTGGAATGAAGAAAAGTGGGACACAGTATTGTTTAGCGACGAGACGTCAGTGACAGTACGTTCAAAGATGCAACGCAAAATAGTTCGGCGATTGCCTGGGCAATGTTTTAATATTTCTAATATTTTTCCCAGTTTCAAATATGGTTACATAGGGATATCTGTTTGGGCTGCATTCTCTACTCGTGGGCTCTCACCGTTGGCTCTCATTGATTGGACACTCAACAGGGAAAAATGCCAAGCTATCTTGAAAGCACATGTTGTTCCATTTTCCATACAGCACTATGGAAGCACGGAAAACACGGTGTATCAGCAAGACAACTGTGGTCTTCATCAAGATATGTTTATTGGAGCGTATATAGAAGCAAAACGTATCAATCTAATGAAATGGTCGTCCCAAAGCCCGGACTACGATCCGATTAAAAATGAATGGGCTATCTTGAAGAAACGGTTACATGCACGTCCTACGTATCCTACAAACACTGCAAATTTGTTCAACATATTACGAAGTCAGTAGATGTCCATACATAATGAATACTTTGTGAAACTAGTACGTTATATGCCTACTATAGTAAGTCTTGTGAAGTTGAATAGAGACAGCTCTACGAAGAATTGACATCACTAGAAATTTGTAGAATTACAATTAAAATTCAATAATGTGTTGGGGTCGAATCTGAGTATTTTGACACACTACCCGTACAAGGTAAGTTAGACTTGTGATGCAACCCAATTTTTCCTGAATTGATGAGAATCCATGGCAGAATATCACAAGTTCGCCTACCAATTTTCAATAGCGCAAGAAAATATTAGCATAACAGAAAGGTTCAATATCAGATGGGGCATTTGAATGTATCACAGCAGCATGACAATCTACTGGGCATAGCCATATGATTTCAACTAATAGCAGACGACTTCGCCTAACACTCTGCTCGAAATTTTATAACTTCATGCCCAATTTCGTATTTTTTAGACCTGAAATCTTCCAAGAATATCCACTAAATAGCGCGCGCAGGTAAAGAAGCATAAGGTAAGAGCTTGAAATTGGAAAACGCGTTCATTTCTTTATTTGTTCCTAGAAAAATTACAGCATGGCATGGAATAATCTGGGTCGAAGGTACATTTACGAACCAAACCGATGTTTCAATGGCGTTGATTGTATGTAAAGGAGGTGCTTACATCCTACGAAGTTTTTTTTCTGAAGTTTCAGTATGAAATCTCCAAGGCAGTTGTACTGTATTTCCAAAGAAGTTGCTTGGTTTCTAAGATATGGACATCGACAATGTCTAACTCGTACAAGATTTTGATTAGCTTGATGGCTGCTTTAGCAACTATTCGGCTGAGCTGCTTGAATCAAAGTATGCAATGATGCGCTTCCCACTGAAAAGATAATTTCGTATTTAGATTTAAAAATATATTGAAGTTGAAAGCAGGAACCAGCATTGTGCCGTTTTTCGACAATACTCTTGTTTCTACTGCAACAAGGTTCATACTCAATAATTTTAGAAAGCCAGCAATATTTATTTTTATTTAGCTCAACAGTCATAAGGGTGCCACAGCTTCTTTCCCTGGCAATAAAACTGTCACAAATATACAAAACTTGGTAAAACTAAAGGTTTGCTCTTTAACTGATATCATTGCAGCGAAGCAAGTTTAAATGAGAATGCTCGGAACATGCGATCAGGAGTTTTTAATATCGTTAGTATTTAACATTCTGAAATTACTGAACTGTTCCAACGAAGCGCAAATATATCCTCAGCGCTTGGATACTGGGGATGCGATACGAAAATGTTGGTGAGAGACCTGAATTTATTGATTCGAAAAGAAAAACTGTTAGAATGTTTGAATCAAAACAAGTGAGTATGGAATTATGGAAATTCGAAGTTCTCTAATGATTGACAATAGAATTTAAAAAATGAAACTGATTAAAAGAGTAACAATTGTTTTGTGAATCTGTAGATGCTTAAGGAACTAGGGTCATGCCTCTGGCATGTATTTGATAGGTATGATATAGAAAAGTTTTTCTGACCATTACCAGTGCTTCATGACTCAGCAGATGAATAAAATTATTGAGCTATTTTACCTTGGAAGTCATTATTCATCCTTATGCTACATAGGAGCTGAAGTCCTTGTATTCTTGAATGATGGAATCTGTTCGAATACGATATTGGCGTAGACAATTGAAAGAAATACTGTATTGGATCTAATGAAACATCCAGAAACGGTGATGAGCATGTACTGATTTTCTCCGATCGTATTTCTTCTGCTATACATTTTCATTAATTATTTCGGCAATAACGAACCAATTCCGGGAGAAGAACAAAGTGGAGTATTATTACACCTTGGTGAATCATTTGCTACTGCCTCGTTCCCGAGGAGAAAAGCCATTTACCTGCTTGCAGAATTCCAACAGTACTCGAGTCACACCAACAAATTAAAATTCTGTTGGGCGCTGTGGCTCCCTCTTAATTCAGCACTGCTGAGTATTGAACGGTCACCTAATGCTGCGTTCGAACCAAGCACGTTCAGAGTAATTTACTGTGCTACTATCGAGATGGCCAAGTCGTGGAAAGTAAATGCTGTGTTGCTATCGTGACGAAATTAGCGTTTTAGGCAGGTGCTGTGCTGATATCGTGAAGAGGTAGTGATCGAAGAAGCTTACAACGTGAACATTCTGTTCACCACAGCACATAGTTTTGCTCCTGGTGAGCTTATCCTGCCAACGAATTTCGCTGTGGACAAGGTGTGTCTACTGTACGCGAACAAGCAATTGCATGTGCATTTGCCGGCGAATCTTTTTTGGCCGATAAATTGAACGTGATCTCTTAAATCTTCTTCTTGCCAAAGGCTAGGATTCAGCAATTTCTTGACAGGGAGAAATGACTTGCCTCGAAAACGTCAGGCTAATTTCTCTTCTCTGAAAACGCTCTTGATAAAAACCGAACACCAACTGCAGGGATGGCTGGTAAACATCTAGACTTTGCTGGACTATCTCAACTCTCAAGCGTTCCAAAATGATGCTTCGTTTTGTCCTTCTCAGCTTGTTGCTCGTTCTTGTATTAGCAACAATCGCTTCAAGTCATCGCCTCCCCTCTGCAGGCATCGAAAGAACAAATGGTGTCCGAGGTGCGGTCTACGCGATGAGCAACGACCTCGAGAAAAATACTATTGTTGGATACGCCCGCAACGCCACAGATGATTTCATATTCCTCGGCGAGTTCGACACTGGCGGCCGAGGGGCGACTCTCGACAACTCCACCGACGGCATCGACCCATTGCTCTCACAGAACTCAGTTGTCGTTACGCCATCTAAAAAGTTCCTGCTCAACGTCAACGCTGGAAGTAACACTATAACTGCTTTCAAAATTCTGCCAGACTTGAAATTGAAGCGTACATCCATGGCGAGAGTTACCGGTACAGGGCCTTCTGCCATTGCCGTAAATAATGAGGGTCTTGTGTATGTCGCCAGCGCTGACTTTGACGGAGTGTTCGACTCTTTTAGTGATTCCCTAGGCTCACTCTCCGGTTTCCGTCTCACTTCAACGGGTATATTGGTGCCTCTCGAAGGCTCTGTTCGCAGACTGCCTACACGGCCTGGCGATGTCGTCTTCTCCCCTGACGACATGTCACTTGTTGCCTCTTCGTTCAATGCCTTCTTCGGCGCCTTGCCTGCACCGTCCGATTCCTTGTTGTCTTTCAGGGTGTTTCCCACCGGTCTACTCAGTGACACACCAGTCGACACCGCTTCCTCAACCTCTCCCGGAAATCCTCCAGGCCGCGTACCACCCGCAGTAATCGGTATTGCTATAGTGGAAGTTGGGGGTGTGCAGTACATCGTCTTCCCGGAAATCCGAGCGGCACAGGCCGGTTCGATATCATCGTTCAGTCTGGACTCGAGAAGCATGCTGACTTCCGTGCAAATCGACTTGGTTATCGGACGTTCAATCACAAACGGACAGCTCGCTCCTTGCTGGATTGTGTTCAATAGTGCGAAAACAATTTTCTACACCAGCAACACCGACTCAGACACTGTTTCATCGTTCCGTTTCTCATCCGGGCAAAGTACACTCCTGTCGGAGGTAGCCGCATCCGGTGTTTCGTCGTTAGATGGTGCGATAGACATGGCTATCTCTCCTGACGATAAGTTCTTGTTCGTCCATGGAGGTGCGAATGGTGAAATCGGGGTGTTTAGAATTTCGGAGAATGGTGCACTTGAGTTTGTTAAGAACTTGAAGGCGCTTCCAACCGGAAACACGCAAGGTATCGTTGCTATTTAGACTCGTTCATGCTGAATGTATTAGAATACAGAGCTGAATGTGCTTTAGGAGAATGTAAATGAAGTGGCTCAATATCACGGTCCCCCTTGTCAATGTTCATCTCCTATTGACTACTGTGTTTAGAAAATTGTTCATTGAAGGTGTTATGCCTGTATACCGGTGCCTTCCATAGTAAACGCAATTGTTTCTTTTGAAGTAATAAATCTGAATCCGCGCAGCGTGCGACGAGAAAACTTTTAATATCACTGTTCTATGCACATTCGACGACGGGGTTCAGATCATATCCTTCTCCAATATATGTCATTGTAGTCATCTCTTCGAGCCCTTCGAATTATTAAAGGGTAGTCAAAGACCGATGTCCACTTATCAAGTTGGATGTATTATTATTGATACCGGTGGCAGTACCTGCTGCAGAACTCTTGAAACTGAATCCCTTAAATACAAATTCCAATACCGAATTATAACCAGCACATCCTCTACTGCATGACTCAACTTTGTCTTGCCTACATAACAAACTCATGAAGTGGTCCACCAACCAGATACTGAAATGGTTTCTTAAATTCCATGACTGTGAAAGCAATCGTAGTAATCGATCTAAATAATTGTGACAGTAGAACAAAGTGAACACCATATAGGTGCTAGCGCACTTTCTCTACAATTAAATAATTCCGGAAATGAACGATCATACAATGTATAAAAATGGCGAGAACATCGTATTTCATAACTGCAGTCCAATTGCTAGTCAAGATTAACCAAAAACAAGGCGGTGAAGGAGACAGTCGACAAGTAGACATAGAAACCATGCGTCAAGATTAGTGAGCAAGAGAAAGCAATCCTCACTTCACATGCAATGGAATTCTCACTATACAGTACTTGCCAGTGTTTCAACGACATCGGAAGAGTAGGTTTGCGCGAAGCCAGTTGGACTGTCGTTTCATGGATATTTGTGTACAAAATAAGAGATTTACATACGCGTTCGTTTCAAGGCAAGCACTCGCGAAAACTGTCAGGTTGTGAGATTGTTCACAAAACCAGGTCGACGCAAAAGAACATTTCTGTTATTTGATGTAGATTATTTCACCCATTACAACAATACCCAATACGATGTCCGTTTCCTCTGAATTGATTTACGTAATGAAATAGGTTAGTTAATAGAGTATTTGTATGAATAGTGATATTCAGAAGGAGTAGAGTCCGAATAATACTAGTAATTAGAGAGATGAATCAGAGGGGGTAGTGCCGCTTTAGCATATAACCTTTCATTTACATAGATCATCACTACCATGCTTCGAATAAAACTAAAATAGAATTCAGCTATTTTATCAACTTAGTTTATCAAGCAGAAGACAATGTTGCTTTTTTTAAATCATGACTATTTTATCAGGCAAACCAAAAATAACTGATTACATAACTGATATCGGCTTTTGCACAACCTCCTATCACAAGGACACTCTCGTAAATTTTTCTTCTATCTAATTTCTCAATTTGAGATCGCCTACTTCACATTGTAGGAAAAATTGTCATGTGGACAACATGTGTAATTTGCAAACAATTAGTATCGCAATAAATCCTTTATCTGGAATTAATAATTCTCCGTGTGTAAGATCATAGAAGAATTGATCTTAAATCTGAACCTTTGACGGGTGGAAATGAGTGGGTTCTAGGATTTTTCAGCTCTACTAGTAAACTCGTAATAAGGAATTAGGAGCCATTTTTCAAACTATTATATTAAAGAACTCTTATTTCTTGATCCCATTTAGATTAAAGAATCTCGTTTTATGTTCAAAAGAAAATCCTGGAAAATTAAACTCCTGATTTTTGCAGTTTGAAGCTATACTCTAGTTCTACTCCACAAGACGAAAAAAAAAGAAGTGTTATTGAAACCATCAGAAATTTTCTCACGCTAAAGTTCTCCAGCAGTTGAGAGGGTAACTTGATCAGCTAATTAAAAAGAGGACGTGAGCGTATGGACCTTTTTTAGGAAGGCGATCAAATCAAACACTTTGGAGTTCAGTCCTGGTTGCAATAATTACTTGGTTGATTTTAAGAATAGTCAGATAGACCCTTGTCTGTTCAAAGAAATACTTAAACAAATTTAAACAGTTCCGCGATTTCTTAAGTTTCAAAATGGATCAATTGAACGCGGCCTCCCCAGAAAGATTGATTCAGTCTATTAATTTCAGATCTGTGACATAAAATTACTTTGCAAGAAAAGCTTTAAGTTCCGCATACACAAAGGTTTCCAAGCCTTTTCTAGAACTATTAGTATATAATTGTGCAAGCAGAACTTCAAGAGTTCATTGAAGAAACGGTTGTTCTAGAAATATGTTCGGCTAAAACAGAGTCAAAAATTTCATTGATAAATATAAAAAGTTCGTAGTGCTTAAAGATGCACATACATCTGGGGAGTTCGAGGACAAGTAGCGTAACATTAGCCCACGGTAACCATCATGATATTTTAATTTCACACATATTACTGCAGAAATCATTCATACTCCTGAACAGAAGAGAGTTCTTAGCGTAGCCAACAGCTAGAAAAATTGATTCCTACTGCAGATTTCCGTCAGACAAACACTGTGCTACAAATCTCTTATATACTATTGCAACACGAACTTCGTTCCTTCTTTTCTTGCTTATATTTCCTCTTATTCCATAGGTGAATGAAATAAATTCGATGTATTCTGACTTGATCAGTTGCCTTGCCCAGATCTTCTCAGTCGGACATACTGTAAATCTTCTTTACCTATTTTTGGCACCCTATTGCTAACTTTCTGCGATCTGATACGTGAACTGAGACTGATGAAACTGATGTCCGTAGGAGATAAAATATGTATCGATTCAATAAACTTTCGATAACAATGATTTTCATGCCTCATTCAGATTTGGACGGTTCTCCAGCTTTAGCATCGGGTTGCTACTAAAACTAGATTTAACGATTCAAAGTTTTGCACAGATTCAATTTTATAGCGCAAATAGGACAAATTTCCCGATATATACTGTACGTAAGTAAATTGTTCTTTTTCTGTCAACATTTTTTTCTGTGATCGCAAGAACGGAACTTAATTCTATCTACATCCGCGTATTACTGGTAAATAGAAAGAAACCCTTCATTTGAATGTCAAATATCCAAATCAAATCCCTATTTCTAAATATACAACTCTATTTATAGAAAGGCAGACGGAATTAAGCATCCAGCATTAAAAAATAATATTACTAGCGCTTTTAGATAAATCCTCGCCCATTTCTGATTTTGTATTCGTTCATTTTTGTAATCAAATCACTAATAAACCAAAAATTGAATTGGCGAGCATAGAAAATTTCTGCAAACACTCGGGTTTCATTGGCAACTTTATAGTCGAGGATTTAAATTTACTGCATCCAACGAAAAGTATGCTGTTTCAATCATGGATGCCATATCCATATGCAGATTATGTGACAATCACCTTCACTACCTACTGGAAGTGAGAAAATGTAAATCGAAGTACCCAAATGTCTGTTACAATCCTTATTCGATAATTTTTCGATGGAAAATGCGATTTAAGCTGCCCAAATGCAGTGATGGAGCAAGAAAATTAAGAAGACAGAACCATTGCCTTGTTATTTGAACTACGACTGTAATACAAGTTAACTCGATTTCATAGATGTACAATGTGCATTCAAATGCCTGTGAAAGCCAATTGAATCGAAGCAAACTCATTTGGTAAATAATTATAGTGTTCTATTATGAGCGAAGCCTACATATGTCCCCAAATCATTAAACTTTGAGAAATTAAGTAATAAGGTATTAAAAATATAGTACTGTCGATACGAATACAGTGGAATGATCTAATGAGTTTTCTATGGTGAGCTATGTTGGTGCCGTATTGTGAAGGGTTTGGGATAATTCTCCTCGTGCCTCTCGCTCCTCGGAGGTATGCGTCCTATCCTTTATTGTATTCGATTAGGTTCTTCATTCTATAAATGTCAGCAGCAGTAGCGGTGGTTCACCCGTATACTTTCCCCATACATCAGCAACGGCAGCAGAGCAATACAAATGCAGCAGAATATGAATGCAGCAAAGGCAATGTTAGTTAGGGTAGGAAATCAGCGGCTGAGAAAAGGAGTGTCATAACCCCCCGACAAAACTACAGGACCACAAGATACAGAGCGCGCAGAACGTCGCACTCGCCTAGGTTCTTTCAACACCAGATGAGAGCGCGGACAGCACGGTTCCACAACCAGTCGAGAGTAATGTGCACTACTCAAATTTGGATAGGGTTTCGTCTACTTCGCACAAATGCGTGAGGTGTACAGTAGGTGGACAAAAAGGTAGAACCCTAGTACAGATACTTAACGCACGCTAGAATATCCAAAAAAACTAAATAATTTACTGTGTAGGTTCAATGAAAAATAAAGCGGAATAGCTGCATATCCTAAGAGCGAAGAGGACATGGGGAGACCAGAACGTTCACAAAATGTTTCCAAAGAACTAAAATTCGCTATACTACAGCTGAAAGAAGCCAAAATTACACATGAATCTACTGCACAGCAGCTCAACATACCCAGAAGTACTATTTCTAATATAATTCCGCCGCATTTAAATACTGTGGAAGAACCAAAACCAAAAAGAGTATGAACAGAAAAGTTAAAGCCGAGATGCAAGCGTCGATTCATACTTATGGTGGACAGGAATAAGTTTAAACCAATACACTACATTGCATCTAAGTTCCGTACGGCTGATGGAGAACGTGTATGCGAAAGAACAATTAGAAGAATATGTCACAGAGATGGATTACGGAACTGCAATGCAGTTTCAAAACCATACCTCACAGAGAAACATTTTGCTTCGAGATTGAATTGGGCTATCACACGGCGTAATTGTATGACAATAGATTGGGGAAGGTAATGCTTAGTGACAAATCGTCATTTACTGTGCGTCCTACAAAGTTACGTGCCCGTGTGTGGAGAGAAGAAGGAACGAGATACAATCCATCTAATCTTATACCTACTTTTAAGTCAGGATACGTTTCACTATCTCTATGGGGTGGGTTTTCAGTTGGTGGACGCACACCGCTCTTGCGTATTGAAGGAAATTTGAATGCAGAAAAGTGCCGTGACATTCTACAAGATTACGTTTTACCTTTTGCATCTAAATATC
>JAAUYH010209991.1_pt1 | contig 13425 bp, 9 predicted proteins | sample 7278061 | NCBI WGS metagenome assembly JAAUYH01 (sample SAMN14350203, study PRJNA611818) | marine sediment metagenome | isolation source: surface marine sediment (0.6m) | place: French Polynesia: Moorea | collected 2018-08
CTCGTCGACTTGGCAGAAAAAGCCAGCGAAGAAGTACACGAAAAGGGCTATACCGTGGTGGAGCAAGGAACGCCGGGCGATGCGCTCTTTATTGTCCTTGAGGGTAAGCTCGTGGTAGAGCGCGATGGCACCGAAGTCGCCAGACTCATCATTGGCAACTACTTTGGCGAATTGGCGCTGATTGACGGAAGTCATCGACAGGCCAGTGTGCGCACCCTCACGTATACGCGGCTATTGCGCTTGCCGCGGGCGCCGTTTCTGCAGGCGATGGCCGATCACGCCGAGATTCGCATTGGGCTCATGCGCGGCTTGGCCCATTGGCTGCGCGCGGCGAGTAGCTCGCGCCGCGACCGGACCAGTCCCCATCATGCACAAATTCGCTGACCGATGAGGGCCGGCATTGGTGGGGTTCGGGTCCCATAAGCACGGGGCGACGGCCGCGCTACGGGTACGAATTTCTCGCAGGTTTTTGCGAGTTTTTCGCATGCTACGACCCATGGTCTTGGGGCCGGCATTGGTTTATTCCGGAAGGCTGGTAGCATGTATTACGAGGAGTTACATATGATATTGAACTTGCCACGAATGATCACCGTACTCACGCTCATGGGCACGGCCTGCGACAGCGAGCGCGACGGAGCCAGCGAGCTCTACGATGTCAGCGGCATCGTAAACATGGACGGCGTGCCAGCGGCGAACGCCACTGTCGAGATCGATGGTTTCTTCAACTGGCGCACACAAACAGACCTCGACGGCCGATTCGAGATCTTGAACGTAACCCCTGGCCAACACAATCTCGTTGCCACGAGCTACCTCGAGTCGGGCAGCTTCAGCGAGGTGTCGGTCGACCTCAACCTCACCGCCGACGCCGAGCTCGATGGCCTGCGACTGCCCGCCCCCATCGAGCTGTCCGAGCCGATGCCGAGCGCCGATGGTGGATCGTTGCGGCTGTCGTGGGCACAAAGTACGGCATCAGATTTTCGCGAATACAAACTGTATGTCCACGATAGCGCGGGCCTTGACGAGAGTACGGGTGAACTCATTTACGTGGCCACGGAGCGCGAGGATACCGAGTTCAGCCACGATTCGATCGATTCCGGGCAAACGTACTACTATCGAGTATTCGTTATGAACGACCGTGGCCGTTTGGGTGGCAGCAACATCGTATCGATCACGGCGCCCCCGGCCGAGTTGATCCGCGACGGCGGCTTTGAAGACCCGTTGACCCTCGACAACTGGGACCACGCTGGCTCCGGCGACGCCGCGCTTGTGACCGATATCGTGCACGACGGAGCGCAGTCGTTGTACTTGAGCGCCGAACTGAGCGCCCCCTGCTGCACGCCGAGCATTCTCCGCACAACCTACGCGTTTCGGCTGTTGGCGGGCACTACCTACGAATTCTCAGCGTGGGTGAAGGCGCGAGGCACGTTGATCGACTTGATAGATCCGTCGATATATCTGTGGCGCGAGGACGAGTTGGTGGGCCACCTATTCCTCGACCATGCGGGCGCCAGTGGCGTACCGTCGCCGTATCCAGACGTGGAATGGGAACGACTGTCTCAACGGTTCGTGGTAACGGAGACGGGAATGCACACCTTGCAGATCGAAGGCACAGTGACCGAGGTGCGGATTGACTCCCTGAGCATCCGGCCGACACCCTGAGTATATGCCCGATGACCGTCTCACTTGGTGGCGTGGTCGTCGTCACACCGACTGCCAAATGAACATAGCGCAATGCCTGCATCGCGGCGTTTCCGGCGACGATCGCGCAAATCGTGCCAGGGGGAATCATCGCCAGTGCAGATCATTCACGAACACCATCGTTAGAGGGCCCGTCCGCCTGGCACGTGGTTTGCTATTACAAAAGATAGAGACACGAATATCAATTCAGCGCCAGCCTACTGGGATAGCGGCTCATATATGGAAAGGGATGGAGCGATGACGACGACATTGACAGAAAGACAACAAGCAAACGCTGCAGTTTTACAACGGATGGCGGCAGCGGTTAACCGCGGAGATATGCGCGCAGCTGTCGAAGACTTTGCAGAAAATGGCATTCTTGAGGACGCTACTGGCGCACTTCCCTGGGGCGAAATCTCCAGAGGCAAGGAAGAAATCCAAGCTGCTTTTGAGAAAACCTTCCGGTTCATACCCGGGGCCCAACTGACCGACATCGAGCAAGTGGTTCAAGACGATAAAATCGTCATCGAATATACCGTTGTTGGGCCGCCGGGAAGCAGCATCGCCTTTCGGGCTTGTGACTGCTTCGACTTTAACGAAGACAGCAAGGTTCTGCGAAAAAGCATCTACGCCAAAGAATTACCTCTACAAGAAAAACTCAGAATCATGCTCTGGGGGCTGAAAACGAAGCTACAAAAGAAATCGCTATTTCTTCTTCCCTCTAAAGGATAAGCGGTTCCCCTAACCCTGGGTCGACGGCTACGCAACGTGTACGAAAATCTCGCAGGTTTTTGCGAGATTTTCGGATGCTACGACCCAGGGTCGTGGAGTTGGTCGTGGAGTCGAATTTCGGAGCAGCAGGACTAGCGCTCGATCACCCCTTGACACTGCCAGCCGTAAGCCCAGTCAGCAGCCAGCGCGAAGAATACAAGAACAGCACCAATACCGGCAGCGACACCATGATACTGGCCGCGGCAAACATGCCCCAGCGCGAATTGAAATCGCCCTGCAGCTCAAATAGCCCAATGGGCCAAGTGTAAAACTCAGAACTCTGCAAAATCACGCGGGCAATGATGTACTCGTTCCACACCGCAGTAAAACTAAATAGGCCAGCAACCGCCAGCCCCGGGATGGATAGCGGCAGAACAATGCGCCAAAACGCGCCCACGTCCGATAGTCCGTCCACCTTGCCCGCATCCTCAAGCTCCCGCGGCACCGTATCAAAATAGCCCTTGAGCAGCCATACGCAAAAGGGAATCGTGCCTACACTGGTCGTCATCACCACACCGGCATACGAATCGATTAAGCGCATCTTCTGCAGGAGAAAGTACAGCGGCAACAGCAGCACCACCACCGGAATCATCTGTGTCGATAGCAAAAACACCATGATGCTCTTGCGCATGGGAAAGCGATAGCGACTGAGGGCATATGCCGCCGTCGCCGACAGGCACACGCTGATGGCGGCGGTCAGCAAGGTGACAACGACCGAGTTCCATATCCAGCGCAGAAACAGGGTTTCCTGAAAGACCTGCACGTACGAGTTAAAGGTCGCGCCATCGGGAATAATCGACAGATCCGTGGACATGATCTTATCCCCCGGACGCAGCGACACCGAAAAAATGCGTATCAGGGGAAAGATGGCGATCATACAGCCGCCGACGAGGATGGTGTGTACCCACCAGGTTTTCTCTTTTGCCATGCTCGCTGTCCCGTCTCTATTCGCTGGGGTTCTCTACGCCACCGGAAACCTTGAGCCACATCAGCACAATCAAGGTGAGAATGGCGAAGATCACCATGGCAAACGCGGCCGAAAAGCTGTAGCGCGAATACGAAAAAGCACTCTTATACAGGGCCGAGATCAAAATATCGGCAAACTCGTTGCCCCCGCCCTGCCCCGTCATCAGGAAGATCACGTTGACGTTATTGAATGTCCAAATGGTGCCCAAGACCACGCTGGGCACCACTACCGGGCGCAACAGCGGCAGGGTGATGTGACGAAATTCTTGCCACTTGGACGCCCCCGCCAACTTGGCCGCCTCGTATAAGTCGCTGGGGATGGACTGCAAACCACTCAGGAAAATCACCATCATGAAGGGAATGCCCAACCACACGTTGACGATGATACACGAGGCGAATACCGGCAGCGGATCCGACCACCAGTTGATGCCGGAGATGCCGATGGTCTCAAGCACGGTGTTGATCAGGCCGAATTGCGGATGGAATTCGCCGCGCCAAGACAGTACCGCGATCACTTGCGGCATGGCCCACGGAATAATGAGAATGGTGCGGTAGATGCCGCGACCGCGAATGTTCTTGTTGAGCAGCAGCGCCAGGATCAGGCCAAAGCCGACGTGAAAGGCCATATTGATGGCGGTCCAGATCATGGTGCGCAACAGCAGGCCCCAAAAACTGACCGTCTGCAGCGGCGAGGTAGTGAAGACTTTGACGAAATTGTCGAGGCCGACAAAATCGAGCGGCTGGCCCTGGATCCATCTATTGATGGTGTAGAGATTGAGATTGGTGAACGCCAGCCTGAGCTCGAAGAAAAACGGGTACAGCATCAACAGCGATACCACCAGGATGGCGGGCGCCATCAGCATAAACGCTAGCTTGATCTGCCGGCTGGGGGCAAAGACCGCCGCGAGCTGTCCCAAGACCGCAGCCGCTAGCACACCGCCAACGATACTCATCAGCCAATGCAGCACACCGCCGATGTCGCCACCAGCCAAATAGCCGATGAGGGCGCCGACGCCAGCGCCAATAACGGCTTGGATCGGCCAAAATAGTCGGTGCTGCTTGCGATACAGCGTCCAATACAAAACGCCTTCGAATATCGCAATCGCGCCGAGCGTGTACGCCACCAAGAGCAAGACTTGGGCGATGGCAAGGACGATATCCATGGGAGCTACCTCGTGGTCCTGGTACAGCGCCGCGGACGGCGGGCGCTCACCGCATTTCCGAAATTTTTGCCTGGGCGCTCTTTTGCATTGCATCGGCGGCAGCCGCGGGCTCAACCCGGCCGGCCATGGTCTCTTGCAGCTGTGGCCGCATAGCGTCCCAGATCGCGCGCAACTCGATCTGCATGGGCATGGGCTGGCCATGCATGAGCGCGTCGGCGGCCGACGATAGCAGCTTGTCACCGGTCACAGCCTCACTCTTGAATTTTTCTTTCAAGGACGGCAGCCGCCGGGTCTTTTGGATCAGCAGTTCCTGAATCTCCGGCGAGGTGAAAAAGTTGGCCAAGGCCCGCGCACCCTCGAGCTTTTTGCCCGAGGTCTGCTGGTTGATAAACAGAAATTTTCCCGACACCATCGGCGCCATATAGTCGCCGCTCGCCGATACCCGCGGCAGCGCCGATACCACCAAGTCTTCGCCCAAGGTGTCGGCATAGGGCTGCAGGCTCCAATCGCCGTTGATCACCATACCGACCTTCTTCTCTTTAAAGAGAGTGTCGGCGCAGTCGTAGTCGCAGTCTGGAGGCACGACTTTATGATCGAATCTCAGGCTCTTGGCCATGGTGAGAGCCTGCTGCATCGACTCGTTATTGAGGCTCGGGGTATTGCCGTCCAAGACCCGTCCGCCCATACCGCTGAAGAAGGTCACAAACCAAAATGGCTCGTTGAGGTTGTAGGCAAAGCCGTACTTATTCTGCGCCGGATCCGACAATCCCTTGGCCACTTCGATGAGCTCGTCCAGCGTCGTCGGCGGATTGGGAACCAGGCTCTTATTGCTCATCAACATGAGGTGATTGCCCGTGGATACGGGAACACCCCAGATGGCGCCCTTGGCGTCGGTCACCGCAGCCACCGCGACCTCGGTAAACTTATCTTTATCCAGCCAATCGCCCACTGGTTGGATAATGCCGGCGATGGAAAACGGCCCGCCCAGGTCGTTGGGGGCCCACACCATATCGGGCCCGGCGCCGGCAATGGCCGCAGTCTGGTATTGCGTGCGCAGATCCTCGGTGCCGTAGTTGGCGGTTTTCACCTTGAATTCCGGGTGTTTTTTCTCAAAGGCGGCGATGACTTCGGCAAAGACATCCTTGATATCGGCGTCTTGCTCCCAGAGGACGATGGTGGTCGGCGCACCATCACCACCAGCAGATTGAGCCCCTTGATCGCTGCCGCCAGCACTGCCGCTGTCTTTGCTTCCCGGGCACGCAGCGAGCACGAGCATAAGCCCCAAAAGGCCCGCGATCTGGACCATCTCTCGGCCGCGATCGCGCAACAAGGCTGCGAATCCATGGTTACCCGTCATCGTCTATGTCTCCTGATTTCGTCGGTGCAAATTCGCTACGCGAACGACAGCGGACCCCGCCGCGTCCCACGCCATCGCGGATACAACCACGAAACCTCATGGTGCGGCAACTTTTGCCCGAGAAATCTCTAATCGTCGCGATGTCTATCGCTTCAATTGCCGCCGTTTGGCTCGCCTCGGCCCGGGTCGAGCAAACGTTGCACGTACTCGCTGGCCGCGGACGCATGCTTATGAACATCACTCAAGGACGTCATAGATCCCATCGACCCCATCGACGTGGCCTCTTCTGCGGTCTGATTTGCCAACCAAACCACCTGCTCCGCCGGCACGGGCCCCGCGGGGGCGGCGAGGACTTCATTGCCCGAGGTGACAACGAACTGCAGCTTATCCAAGGTGCGCGGCAACAACTGCAACGCCGCCGCCTGCAAGGGCCCGTAGAGCTGGGCGTCAACGGCGTCGATGAGCACCACCCCGGTGGTCTCGGTAACCGCTTGCCCAGCCGGAGTCACACAATCCAGGTGATAGAGAATATCGCCGACCATGTCGATATAGGCCTGCAGCCCGCCGGGCAGCCCCGATGGCAGTAACGTCAGCGGCACTTCGGCGCGGCCGGTTCTGACAGCCAACTCATCGCTGGCGCCGCGCCCGGAAAACCCCAATGGGCCCGGCAGCATTTGATCGACGAGGTCAGTGATCGCGGCTCGCCGCTCGCTCCCAGGTAACCACGCACTCAGCGGAAACAGCCCGGTGGCAGACGAAAACAGACCGGCAATGCGGCGATAGCGGGTGTCTTTGGCTGAGCCAGGACTCGGCGCTTTAGCCGAATCGGCGCGCACGCGTACGCCACCATAGCCGAGGACCAAATAGGCCGCCGAATCGACCTGAGATAGCTGATCCTCGAAATACAGTCCCGGCGCGGTGCCGAACATGTGCTGCAGCGATTCTTTGCTGCTGCCGTAGGTGGCAATGGGCGCATCCAGGGTTTCGGTTTCGCCCCGGGCGCCCTTGCGCACGCTCTGCCGCCACTTGGCCCGCAGCGGCGCAGCATCGGCCACTGCCATATCATGGGGAGCGTGCAAGAGCACTTGGGCGCGAACTTCCGCCAACTCCGGCCCGCCTTGCAATAGCTCTGCGCCGGGGGGGCCATTGCCGAATGGCTCGAGACCGCCAATCACCGGATCATGGATGAGGGGCGGCAATGCGTAGTCACCGCGGGCCAATAAGCGCCCCATGGTCACCACTGCCAGCGCGCGCAACACGCTGGTTTTGCCCATGCCATTGTCGCCCATAATCAGGGTGATGTTGTCGGGTGTGTGCGGGTCCCCATCGGAATGCCCCTGACCACTTCCGGGCGCGTGCAACTTGGCCTCGATGTGGCGAAAGCAGGCAAAATTGTCCATCTCGAGGTCAGTGATGTACATGGGGCGCGCATCTCTCGGGCATCTGGTAGCGTGTGGGCGGCACAGTCTGGACATGGCGGACATAGCGAACAGCGCGGCAGACATTGGGCCCCTCGGCGCCGATACTCGGCTGCGTTACCAGAGCGCTGAAGCACCCGCTAGCACGGCGATGAAACGCACAAAGCGCCCTAATATACCAAGGCCCAAAAATGACACCAAGCCGATCTTCAGTATGCCGGCCGCCAGCGATACCAGATAGAACGGTGGCAATCCGAGCAAGGAACTGGTGAAGTATACGCCCAGAGCCTTGTCATTCCAAGTCGTCACCCGGGTCTGCGCGGTGGCCAATGCCGTCTGCAGTCGCTGTCCGGGTAAGCTCACGGCCCCTTGCGCGGCATAATATAATACCAACTTGGCCGTCATCTGCCCCAATGCCGCCAGCATGGCCAAGATGAGCAAATCGAAAAATGTCCAAGACCCCGCAGCCAGGGCTGCCAGGTAGATTTCGACGTTGACCACCGGGACCAAACCACCGACGAGGCTCACGGCATAGGTCCCGGCATGGGCGCCCAAGTCCTTAGCCAGGTCCAGTCCGTCGCTGGCCTCGTCTGCGGATTCTGGCCCCGATTCAGCGCCAGACTCAGCGGCCAATTGGTCCCCAGCCGAGACAGTAGCCGAGACCGTATCAATCTGCGCACCAGCCCCATTGCCGGTGACAGTCGCCTCGTCGCTCATTGCGACATCGGCCGCACTAGCCGGCATGCCCTTGGGCCACGGCGCACCGGGCGAGCGCATAAGCGCCATGGTCAGCGCGCTCAATACCGCCACCCATATCGCCGCATACACGATGCCAAAGCGCTTGCGCCGCTCCAGCATCTCAGGATGGGTAATGGGCATCCCGGCGAACTTACCGCGTGGTTTGTCGGCGTGATAAAAGCTCTTCCAAGTCTCGATCGTGGCCACCGTAAAGCCGATGGCGCCCACGCTCATCGCCAGATAGGAGCTGGTGAATTGCGACATCATCCCCGCCCATGCGGCGGCAATCCCGGGACTGCGAAAAAACTTAAAGGTCTCAAAGCCCTCGACCGGCGCGTCTTTCCACGCTCCGCCAAACGCCGAGATCCAACCGCCGATGCTGCCCAAGGTGATGACGACCAACCAACGCGACCACCCCAGCTCCGCGCGATCGAGGGCGTCGATTCCGAGGAATACCAAGACCACGATGATGCCAATGGCGATGCCAATGGGGATGCGCTTGCGCGCATCCTTCATCGGTTTGCCCATCACACCAAATTGCATGGGGATGAAGTATTTGGATTGGTCCTCTTCGCGGATAAAATACTTCCAAAACTCGGTGGCCGCGCGCTCTAGGGCGTAGCAAATGCCCCAATACATGAACATGGCCGCGGGATTCATGAGATCCCAGCCGACAATCGAAATTGCCGCCAGTCCGAGTACGCCGCCGACGATGGTGCTGCGAAAATATTTTCGCCACGTAAACCCCTCGTGGGGCGCATCCTTGTACATGCCCCACGTGGAGATATGCAGGCCCGCCAGGGAGCCAATCATCCAGGCGATGAAGTAATTCATCAGAGTCTATGCCTTTCTGCTGTCTGTGATAGCGCCGCCCCGCTGTCCCTGTCCCTGTCCCTGGGCTCGTCGCCCGACTGCGCCGCGCCTCGTCCCATTCTGCCCGCTTCGGACTGATATGCCGCCTCCACCCACGCCAAATCCTCTAGCGCCCGCGCCAGGGTCATCGACGGTTCGCCGCCGCGGGTAAAGGTGCGCACAAAATCGGCAAACATGGCGCCATAGCCCTGCAGGTCGCGAATGCCGGGGATGCGCAGTCGCTTGCGGCTGCCGTTCACCAAGAGGAATAAGCCGTTGCTCTCAAACGTCATCGAGCCGCGGCGGCCGAAGATGCGCGAGATGCGCAATCCGCGCAGGGTAGATGGCACTTCCCAAGAATAGATGAGCGAGCCCACCGCGCCCTCGCGGTACGCCAGGGTCACGAGCATGCTGCGCTCAAGCGACGTCTGTGCCTGCTCCTGCCCGCCACCATTACCACCATGGTCGGCGGCCACTGCCGGCTTTAGTCCGCCGACGCGCTCCAGCGTCAGCCCCAAATTGCCGACGTAGTTGATCCAGTGAATGCCGCCCTCGAAGAGCGCACCGCCGCCAGCCAGGGAGGCATCATCGCGCCAGTCCCCGGTCCGTTGCTGCTTGACCGCGTTGATCTGAACAAACAGCGGATCGCCGACGGCATCGATGTGGTCGGCAATGGCGCGGCAAATAGGCTTGTAGTGGTAGTTCTCGGCGACAAAGATGCGCTGGCCGGTACGCGCACTGGCCGCAGCCGCCATCTCGCCATCGGCGTGCGATAAAAATGGTGGCTTTTCCAAGATGACGTCTTTACCGGCCTCCAGCGCGGCCAAACACAAGTCGAGATGATATCGCGGCGGCACCAAGATCGCGACGACATCGATATCGGCGCTGGCGATGGCCTCTTCGTAGCTGGCAAATGCCCCGGCGCCGCCGTAGCGCTGCGAGAACGTCTGTGCCCGCTGCAGCTGCCGACTGGCAAAGTACACGTCCACCCGCTCGCCGAGTTTCTTGCCCGCGCCCATGAGTCCCTTGGCGTGGGTGCCCGCGGCCTTGCCGCAGCCGAGAAGTGCCACCCGCATCAGATGCGTCCTCCGATATTGCTCGCCCGCGGCGCTGCACCGCCACTTGCCTGGGTCTCGCCATCGCGCGACATAGTAAATGCGCCAGGGTCTACAGACTCTATAGAGTCCTTAGGCGCCGTAGGCTCCGTAAACTCTGCCCCCGTGCGATCACGCGCGCCGCGACCGCGCGCGCCGTAGCCTCCGGCGATATAGCCGCCGATGCGCAGGGCGTTGGCGGCAATGGTCAAGCTGGGGTTGACGCCGGCCGAGGTCGGCAGCGCGCTGCCGTCGCTGACAAAGAGATTGTCCACGCCGCGGAACCGTCCCCAGCGATCGAGGGGGGCCGTGCTGGCATCGTCGCCCATGCGCACCGTGCCCACGGCGTGGGAGAAGGTCTTGATGTGGTGGGTGTGGAAAAACAAAGCTCCCGCCTGCCGCAAAATGCGTTTGGCCCGCCGAATCAACATGTTGCACGCCAATTGATCGCGGCTGGTGTATCGATGCTCGACCAATAATTTGGGCAAACCGATCGCATCGCGGCTGGAAGCGTCGATGCTGACCCCGTTGTCTATTTGCGGCTGATCCTCAGCAATGACGAGTAGGCCGGTCAAATGCTGCACCATGGATCCCGCGATGGTGCGCAACCCCCGCGGCGCACGCGCGCGTACGAGAGATGCCGGCGGGGTCATGACCTGTTGGATGCCGCCGAGTTTCGTGAGTGGGCCGCGGCCCTTGCCGCGCAGCACGGTGCCGTCTAGTCCGTCGCCGTCTGGGCCATCGCCGTCTAGGTCGTCGTCATAGCCGGCACCGATGTCCTGAGCATCGCCAAAATAGTAGTCGTTGATGGCCAGTTGCTTGTGAAAGACGTGCTCGGGGTCGGCCTCGCCGTGAAATACACCGAACACCATGGCGTTACAGTGGCGCATCAAGTAGCGACCCACCGCGGCCGGCGCCGGGCTGTGCTCGGCCAACCCCGAGGCCAAGAGCAGGTGCGGCGTGGCCAGGGTACCGGCGGCAACCACAATCACGTCGGCGCGGTAACTCACGTCTGTTAAGCCATCGCCACTGCGCTCAACGCAGTGTACCGCGCGCGCCCGTCCGCGTTCGACCTCGATATGGCGGACCGCAGTGCCGGTACGCAAGGTGAGGCCGCGCGCCATTAGCGAGGGCAAGACCGCGGTCGCAAGGTCGTTCTTGGCCCCGATCGCACATGCATAAGTGTCACACGTGCGGCAGCGTTGGCAACCCGATCGCGCGCCTCCTGTCTCTGCCAACTTAGCCGCGTGCTCGCGAAAATTAATGGCGAGGGGCAAGGGAAAGGGACTTAGGCCCAGCTCTCGGGCGGCGTTGGCGATGCGCTGAGAAATCGGTGCCAGCGGCGGAGCCGGTTGGGGATACGGGGCCGAGCGCGGCGGTCGCGTGGGATCGGCGCCATCGTCGCCCGATACATCGAGCAGCGCTTCGGCCCGGCTGTAGTAGGGCTCGAGCTGCTGATAATCCAGCGGCCAGCGCGCTCCCGAATCGGCAACGATATCGGTGGGCGGATAAAAATCGTCGGGGCGGAAGCGATAGGATACGCAACCGTAGAAGACCGACGGACCGCCTACGCAATAGCAAGCGCCCGTGACGTCATTGTAGCCGCCCGCCACCATGTGTAGCGGGCTCTCCTTGGAATAATGGGGCGTGAGCTCCATGGAGCCCTCATCGCCCCAGGATGCTGGCGAACGCGGCACCCAATCGCCGCGCTCGATCATCAGCACACGCATGCCGCCATCCATCATGGCCTGCGCCGCCATGGTGCCGCCAAAGCCACTGCCAATGACGATCGCGTCGTACGTATTTGCTCCGTTACTCATGGTCGGCGCCTTATATCCCGCGCGCCAGGCAAAGGCAATGCGTCCAGCCTGGATAGGACGTCCGTCGTCATAGTCGTCGTTGTAGTCATTAGGGTCGTCATGATGATACCGGCTGCTCCTGGGTGTCATTGCCCATACGATGAACCAAGGCGAGCAGGGCCGGCACCAATATCAAGGCCGTCAACAGACAGCAGATCTCACCGATCAGGGCGGCGAGACCAAAGCTGCGAATGGCCATATTGCTCGAAATGAGTAGCGACCCGTAGCCGATGATGGTCGTCAGCGAACAGACAAAGACCGCACTGCCACTGGTGCGCAGTATCATGGCGGGATCGTTGTTTTCGAATAGGCCCCGATGGGCGACGTTGATGGCGTAATCGACGCCGAGACCCAAGGTGATGGGCAGAGCCACGAAATCGAGGAAATTGACCTTAATATCCACCAGCGCGCACACGGCCACCAGCATCAATGTCCCGAGCGCCGTGGCCAAGAGCACGGCGACGCTGCGCACGTTGCGGCCGACGACCAAGAGAATCATGATGATCAGGCTGATGGCGGCCACAGCCGTCACCCGGGGCCCGTCATCGCGCACCACCGACACAATATCGGCAAAGATCACGCTCGGCCCCGAGGTGGTCACGCGCTCGCCGTTGGCCAGCTGGACTTCGCGCACCGCTCCGGCAAAGCGGATGAGATCGTGGCCATTCCACTCGTCGAGTTCGGGCGCCGGTCGAACGGCGATCAAATAGCCGATGCGGCCGTCGCGTTCGCGCAAGCTCTCGACGAGGCGCGGGGGCAACTCCTCTGCGGTCACCGGCCGCAAATCGTCCGGGGGTCGCAGCGCCAGCAGGTCTGCGCGCTCTTTGCCCTCGGCATTGTCGATGACGCCATCATCGAGCATCTGGCGAATCTCGCCTAGTACGGCAAGTTTTTCCTCTTGCTGGCGGGGCACGAGATCCTCGATAGAGCGGATGGTACCGATGGTCTGCTCGCTAGGGGGCAGGTCGCGATCCATGGTGCGCAGGGCGTCGACGATGAGGGGCACCTGTTCGGCGCGATCGGCAGCGATAAAGGTCGCCCCGGAGATCCCGCGACCAAAGGCGGCGTTGCTGCGCGCCATCCAAGCCCGCATCTCCACCGCGGTATCGCCGTCGCTGCGCAGATTCTTGATATTGTATTCAAAGGGATCGTCGGCCACGTAGCGATAGGCGATCACACCGGAGACAATCCCCACCATCAAGGCCAACAGACACGCCCAACCCACGCGCGAACTCCCGCCATTGGCCCCGAGCAACCGCACCAGCATGGTGCCCACGATGGGGCGGCCCTTGGGCTGGCGCGGCGTGGGCGCGTAACGGAGCAGCAGCACCGGCAGGAGCGTGTATGCCACGGTCCAGCACAGCACCATGCCCACCGCCCCAATCACGGCGAAATCGGCGAATCCGCGAAAACTCGTGGCCCATAGTGAACCGTAGGCAATGGCGGCGCCCAGCGACGCAACGATGGTGGGCCGCAGGGTGCCGCGAATCGCCGCCGCCATGGCCTTTTCGGCATAGCTGTGCCGGCGCC
>JAAUYH010032165.1_pt1 | contig 13423 bp, 11 predicted proteins | sample 7278061 | NCBI WGS metagenome assembly JAAUYH01 (sample SAMN14350203, study PRJNA611818) | marine sediment metagenome | isolation source: surface marine sediment (0.6m) | place: French Polynesia: Moorea | collected 2018-08
CCACCTGCTCGGGCGCTTGCGGATAGAGAAAGGGAATCTTGCGGTCGAGGCGGCCGGCGCGCTTGATGTCGATGTCCAATTTGTCCGGGCGATTGGTCATCAGGATAAACAGCACTCTGCCGCGGTTCGTGGTGTCGCTCATGAACTCCTTGAGCCGGGCAATGACGCGCGAACTGGTGCCGCTATCGCCCTGTCCCTCGCCGGAACCAAACGAGCGATCGCCCTCGTCGATGATGACGATGGCGTTGCCAATGGCGCGAATGACGCCGAGAATGCGTTCGAGATTGCCCTCGGTGGCGCCCACCCACTTGGAGCGGAAATTTTTCAGCTTCATGCCGGTGAGGCCGCTGGCTTTGACAAAGGCCTCGGCGACAAAGGTCTTGCCCGTGCCCATCGGACCGGTGAATAAAAGGCCCATGGGCACCCTGGCGCGCCGGCCCTCGCGGATGTTCTTGGCAATCGCACTGAGCTCGCGCTTGATTTCGTCCATGCCGCCAACCAATGCGAAATCGTGTGCGGGCTCGACGAATTCGATGAGGCCAAAGCATTCGCGCTCGATGATCTCTCGTTTGCGTTGGCCGATGAGGGTGATGACTTCATCGAGCTCGTCGGCGTTATCACCACGGTCGCCACTGCGCGCACCATCGGCGGTCGTGGGCGTGTCGACGCCGATGAGTTCGCGGATTTCGTCGTGTGACATCCCCTGGGTGATGGCGGCCAACTTGCGCGCCCGCTTGTCACTATCGACCAGTTTGCGGATAAAGCGCAGTCGGGCTGCGGGATCTTCTTCCCCCGCGGGCGGCGGCTGCAAAATCGATTTGATTTGAATCGCCTTGAGGCCCGCGGTCACTTCGGCAAAGCGGTCGACCCATGCCGGTTCGAGTTCCGGGTTGACCACGCGAATGATCTGCGTTCGCTCTTCGAGCGATGGCATGGGGATCTCGACCGCAGCCACCCGCGGATTAGCGACGATCTTGGGGTTGAGTTCCCCCGGAGACTCCGTGACTAGCAGCACGATATTGTCGGCGCGTTCGATCTCGGGGGCCAACGACCAGCGCTGTAGCGTGACAACCGTCATGCGATCGGCCAGAGAGAAAAACGTGGGGTCGCCCGCGGGCGCGATCATTTCGCAGTGATCGACGACCAAGCCCAGGTTGCGCTGGTAGTAGAGCAACTGTTCGAGTACGGGCAAAACCCGTTCGGGCGCGCGCTGGGCAACCAGGTCTTCGACCCCGAGTGCCTCCATCGAGGGGTTCTTTTTGACGAAGCGACAGCCGGTAGACACGTTGTAGCGCAAAACACTGTCTTTTCTATCCAGCACTTGCGCGGCGAGAAAATCGACCGCTCCGGTGAGCTCCCCTTGATGCAGCACCAAATCGTGTACGTTGCCGTGAACCACGAAGAGCCAGGCTTCGCCACGCAAATAGCGGTGCCGCAATTCATCGGCCCAGGCCGGAAGGACATTCGCTGTAACGCCCATGTTGATAACCCCCCCTAATTACACCGTGGAATATCGTGTCAGTCGATGTTACATGGTCTTCTGGGACTGGGATGCTGCGGAGGCGCGCAGCCGCTCCCATTCGCTCTTGGCCGTGACATCACCCGAGGAGGCGCGCAATTTACGTAGGCGTGCGTCCAGATCAGTCTCTGCCAATTCTTCGCCGAGATTGGCCTGGGCCACTTGCTCTTTAATGTGGGCCCGCACATTGTCGAGAGCCTTGACTTCAGCATCCACCGACATACCGTCCAGTTGCTCCTGAATCCGGACTTTCACCTGCGCTGAGGCCATTTTGGCCATCATATTGTCCTTCTCAGCTTTGAGCTTCTGGATCTCACCCTGCACCTGCATGAGCGAGGCTTTGGCCGAGTCGGCGTCGCGCACGGCGCCCTCCATCTCGGCCCGCAGCTCTTCCAATTCCTCGGACAGAGCCTTCTTCTTCTGAATGAGAACCAGACCCAGATCTTCCTGGTTGGTCGCGAGGGCGGTCTGCAGATCGTGTTCGATCTGCTGCATCTCCTTATTGCGGGTCGCCAGTCGGTCGCCTACGTCGTCCCGGCGGCGGATGATGGCGGCCGTGGCCTGCTTGAGCTTGACGTATTTCTCCACCATCGAATTAATGGCGTTCTCGTAGGCGATCTCGGGGTGCTTCTTCTCTACGTCAGCGACCCATAACGACACAAAACCGCGCCACAGATTTCCCATGCGTGTAAAAAAACTTGCCATGTCGATCTCCCCTATTTGCGATCGAGTTTGCTCACTGTATGCGGCCATGCGCGCGCGCGTCAATCTCCAGCGACCGCAATGGCGTCCTGCTTCGGTTGCGGCGTCGGGTGTGAAATTATAGAGTTCGCCCATGGGATTTCTGCGCAAAGTAGCCGGCGCATTTGTTCAGTTGGATGACGATGAAAACTTGTCCACCAGCCAGGGAAACCGTGCCGCGGCGGATGGCGGCGGCGCCAATGTCAGCATTGACGATATCACCCGCGACGCTTCGGAATTGCTGGCTCAGTTGGAACACCGCGAGGGTGGGAGAAGCGCTGCCGATGAACCAGCCAGTGCCATGGCTCACCCGAATCACAGCCGTGCACCTACCGGCGAGTCGGGCGCTTTGAGTCCAGAGGCCGGAACCGCGAGCGGCGGCCATGGCGGCCATGGCGGCCATGGCGGCCATGGCGGCCATGGCGGCCATGGCCAGGTCGGTTCACTGACGAGCATGACGGCCGACGACGTATTCGTTGCTGCAGGCTTACCCGATGGGGCCAATTCAGCCCAGCGAGTGCTCAAACTGCTGGCCGGTCTGCAAATGTTTCCGCGCGAGCAACAGCTGGTGATGGTGCGGGCCATGGATTCGGCCGACGATTCCTGGTCCGAGACCGAAGTGCTCGAAGACGCCCGTCGGCGCCAGCTTGCGCTCAGGCATCATTTGCAGAATATGTCGCACCAATGTGCGACCGAAGTGGCACAAATCCGCGAACAGGTTACAGCCACCGAGACTGAGGGCAAGTCGATTGTGGCGGACATTGATGAGCGCATCGCCGAGTTGCAACAGAAGCGCGAGCAAGCCCTGATTATGACCACGACCGCGGTGGATGAACTCATGCAAAAAATCCGCGCAGTCGAACACGTGGGCGAGACGTCCCATCAGGGGATCGTGCATGTGATCAACGCACTTGCGGGGCTGATATCGTTCTTTGGCGGTGGTGTGCGTGAGGCCACCGCCCATGGCGACAGTGACGGAGACGGAGACGGCGGCGGGGCCACTGCACCATCCGAGCAATGATGCCTGTAACGGAAACGCGAAATTGAGGTAGGGATACCAGCGTTACAACACGAACCACGATAGCAGCTACGACACGAACTACGACAATCGACGAACCCGCGCCGACAACCGAGAGTCACGGCCGGCATTTGGGTGCAAGCAGAGGTAGTTATGGCCAAAATAAAACTGAAACCCCCGGCAAAGATTCTCATCGTCCTCATGGTCGCGGGAGCCGGATACGCCTTATACAACTTTGTTCTCAAAGACATGCTCGCCGACCCCAATGCGCAGACGACGGCCGCTGCGACTGAGGCGGCGGGGAGTCGCGGCAGCAATGCCGCAGCGTCACGCACGCAAACGGCCGGCAATGCAGCTGGCGACGATAGTACGACCTACACCGTGGCGCTCTCAGAGTGGCCGGGGCATATGCCGCTCGTGGTCGCCAACGGCGGACTCGTCACCCAACCGGGCTCGGCCGCTGCGGCAGAGGGCATCAATCTGGAAATCGTCTTTATCGAGGATCCGGTAAAGAAAAACGCCGCCCTGCAAAACGGACGCGTGGATTTCGTGTGGCAGGTGGTGGACGAAATGCCCATCAACATGGGCGGGTACAAGCAGGCCGGCGTCGATGTGCGGGCCTTTTTGCAAATCGACTGGTCGCGCGGTGGCGATGCGTGTGTGGCTTCGAAAGAGGTTCAATCGGTGGAAGATATCCTCGGCCGCAAATCGGCCATGATGATGTTTTCCCCCGATCACACGTTGTTTGAGTTCATGATCAATAACTCGCGTCTCACCCCCGATCAGGTGGCACAAGTGCGCCGCGATACCAGCTTTTCCATGGACGACTTCACTTACGGTCGGGTGCTCTTTGTGCAAAATAAAGTCGACGTCGCCTGTTTATGGGAGCCGGATGTGAGCCTGGCCCTCGAGGGCCGCAAAGGCGCCCATCGGCTTTTTTCCACCGCCGATGCCACCGAACTCATCGCCGACGTGCTGTTGGCGCGCAAAGATTTTTTGACGCAACAGCCCAATGTTGCGCAGAAGTTGGCGCGCACGTGGTTTGCCGGTGTCGCAGAAGCCGGACAAGACCCCCAGGCGGCGGCGCGGATGGTCTCGAACGTTGTTCCCCGTTTTCGCGACGAGCTGGGCGCTACCGGCACGCGTAAGGCATTCAGTTGGGTCAAGTGGACCGACTTGGCCGACAACGCCCGTTTCTTTGGCGTAGATAGCGGGCAGCCGGCCTTTGATCGGGTCTACAATCAGGCCGATGGCGTGTGGACGGCGTATCCCAAGGCTCAGATCACCGAGCGTTTCGCCCCGGCCGCCCTGCGTGACGATAGCGTGATTCGGGCCCTGTGGCAGAGCCAGGCCGAGAAGCCGGCGCCAGAGGCGCCCAAATACGAGCCCGAGCAGGCGCAGACCGGGCGCGTGGTATTCACCAAGCCGGTGACCATTAACTTCTTCAGCGGTCAAAGCGACTTAGATGCCGAATCGATGCACATTCTCAACTCCCAGGTGATCCCACAGCTCGAGCTGGCGCGCGGCATGTATGTCCGCATCGAGGGCAACACCGATTCTACCGGTGACAAGCGGGCCAACAGTGCCCTCAGTACCCAGCGGGCCGATGCGGTGCGGCAGTACTTGGTGCAAAAAGGCATCGATGGCCAGCGCCTGACCGCCAAGGGCAATGGCGATCGCAATCCCGTGGCCAGCAATAAGACCGCGGACGGGCGAGCCGCCAACCGGCGTACCGACATCGTCTTCATCAGCGGCCAGTGAGGTTCGGCGACGGTGACCACAGCGGCATGGGCGCGAATATGATGATGAAACCCCGGTATTTAGCACTGCCAGTTACGGGCCATCGGGCGCGGATTTTGCCACTGTGCGGCGTCCTCGGCGTCATTGCGCTGTGGGCACTATTCACCGAGACCGGCTGGGTACGCTCGGCGTTTTTGCCCTCTCCCGTAGATACCCTGCAGGCGTTTTTGGCCATGTTCAGCGATGGCACCGTTGTGCGCGACGGCTGGGCCTCCATCCGGCGCGTACTCGTCGCCGTGAGTTTGGCCTCGGTGGTCGGAATCCCACTCGGCATTGCCATGGGGGCCTTTGGCACCGTGGAAGCGCTGCTGCGTTGGGTGGTCTTTCCGTTCCGCACGGCGCCTATCACGGCGTTTATTCCCGTATTCATGTTGATCTTTGGCATCGAAGAGCAGATGAAAGTCTGGTTCTTATTCTTCGGCACGGTGGTGTATTTGATACCGCTTACATTTGATGCGGTTCGTGCTGTGCCGGAAGAGTACGTGGATGCCGCGGTGGACTACGGCTTTCGTCCCTGGGGCACGCTGTGGCACTTCATCATTCCGGCTGCATGGCCGCGGATCTTCGACGGAATCAAAGTCTGTACCGGCATCGCCTGGACTTACTTGGTCGCGGCCGAGATCGTCAACGTGACCAGCGGGATGGGCGCCATTGTGCAGCAGGCCCAGCGCTTTCAAAATACGGCGCGGGTGTGGGCCGGCATTCTGGTGATTCTGCTCATCGGCAATTTTACCGACTATATTTTGGGCAAAATCCGCGATCGCTTCTTTGCCTGGGAGGTATGAGGATATGGATGCGGAATCGAATTCGTCCGGTGATAGTCTGGCAACCGCTGCTGCGACATCGCATAACGGCGAGGCGCCGCTCTTGGTGCTCGATGCGATTTCGCAGGAATTTCCCAACCAGGGCGGCGCTCCGACCACAGTATTAAAAGACATCTCCTTTTCCTCGACCCGCCCAGAGACCATTTGTATCCTGGGCCCCTCGGGTTGCGGCAAATCGACGATCCTGCGCATGGTCTCGGGCATGTACGACCGCCACGTTGCCATGCCCACCGCGGGCACGGTCAAAATCCGCGGCCAGTTGGTCACAGAACCCCACGATCAAGTGTTGACGGTGTTTCAAAAGCCGACGCTCAAAGGCTGGCTCAGCGTGCGCGATAACGTGCTGTTGCCGTTTAAATCGGTGCTTTGGAGCCGCGGTGTGAGTCCCGAGGAGCAGGCGGCACGGGTGGATAAGATGCTCCATGCGGTTGGCCTCAGCCAAGCGGCCGGACTGCGACCGCGCCAGCTGTCCGGCGGCATGCAACAGCGGGTTTCTCTCGCGGCGCGGCTCGTGGTGCGACCGTCGATCTTGTGCCTCGACGAACCGTTCTCGGCCCTCGATCCACAGACCCGTGAAGAAATGCAGGAACTCTGTCTAAAGTTGTGGGCAGAATCGCCATGCCTGGCCCTTTTCGTCACCCACGATGTCTCCGAAGCCCTGCGTATCGCCGATCGAATTCTGGTACTATCGACGAGACCTGCGTCGATTGTCGTGGATATGACTGTTCCCAGCCCAAAGCCGCGCAGCCCCGAATGGTTGCGATCCGAGGAATGCAGCGAACTTGAGCGCGACATCATCGCTCGTATTCGCCAAGCTGTCACCCATCCTGCCGGCGCCGTCGGCACCTTGCGTGTGGACGTCTAATGTCGAATGTAGGCAAGCATTCGATGGGCCGCTATCGCAAGGCGGTATTCACCCACTGGCTCAACTGGGCGTTTTTGGCCGTCGGTGGGATCGCCGGTTTGGTCATCGATCCCAGCATATGGCTGGCGATGGTCCCCATCGAGCTCGGAGCGCTATGGGTCTTGCCCGATTTGCCGATGGTGCAGCTGCGTTTGGATAAGACCCTCGACGGCGAGACGTTGATGCGCGAGCGCGAGTATTACATGGAGCAGATTTGGGGATTGCGCAAGCGCAAGCGACCCGGCAGCTTGGGCGCCCGCATCAAGGCCCTCTTTGCCGAAGTCGACGACGAGCCGCTCGAGAGCCGGGTGATGGAGCGCCATGCGGAATCGTTTCGCACCTATTTAGAGTTGCGCCAAATCGTGGCCAAATTGCACGAACTCCACGACGTGCGCGGGCTGTCGATCAGCGAGCGCGATTTCGATCGCTTCGAGCAAGTGATCAACGCGTTTTTGCGCTACAAGCTGGCCGGGAAGACCCTGGCCGGTGCATTGAGCAACATGGACGCATCGCAGCTGGCGTTGCAAATCGAGAGCATCGACCAGCGCTTGACCGATGCCGCGCCGCAGCTGCGTTCTGTGCTCAGCGAGCAGCGGCGTCTGTGCCAGGCCCGCCTCGATCGTCTACCCAAGCTGGAGGCGACGCTGGAACTCTTTCGCACTCGCGCCGACGCCATCGTCGATCAGTTGCGCCACGTGCATAGCCAAGCACTCACCGACCCGGGGATGAACGTCAACGCATTCCTCAACGATCTGGTCGAGCGGCAAGAGATTCTCAACGATCCCATGGGAATGCTGCAGAGCGATGGCGATGAATTACTGCGCGATCTAGTGTCGCCAGCTGCCGATGCCAGGACGGTGGTGATGGCCCAGGGCCGCGCCCAGGACCAAGCCAAGGTACGATCTCAGGGACAGGGACGCTAAGCCCATGACCGATAGCGTTGGATTCGCCGCGGTGTTGTCGGACGAGCACTTGCTGCACCCGGAACTGCCCGCGCGTTGGCGCACATTGCGTCAGATGTTGGCCGAGTTGGACGCGCTGGTGCGGGCACATGACAAAGTCGGTGACAAAGCGGGCGATAAAGCCGGTGACAAAGTCGGCGACAACGACCGCGAGACCCTGCGGGACCAGGCTGCGGCGCTGCGCGAGCGCATGCTGGCCGAAGTCGGCGCTATCGCGGCTGCAGACCCCGACCCGCTGCCGATTTCCTCGGAGCGGCACATGGATTGGTTTGCCGATGCGGTGCTGCTATGGACCTGGTTTGCCCGCGCTGGCGGTCGGGTATTGGTCGATACCGTGGGCATCCACAGTCTGGCAGAATATCCCCTCGACTTTGATCCGGATGCCGAGGCCGGCGCCGACGAGATCCTGCGCACCGCCTTGGCCCAAGTCACCGGATTATCGCCAGAGGCGCTGCAGGCGCGCGAACGTCGCCTGGGCCGTCTCACGGCCAATCTGTCGATTAAGCACGCGCTGACCGGCGCCATCTCGGCCCGAATCGCGCAGGCGGCCCACGCCGACGCGGTGGTGCTCGATCTATTTCTGCGCATGTACGGCGACGTACCTCTGCGTCCGGGCGATGTACAATTTGTCTGCACGTCGGCACTGATGTTTTTCTGCATCCCCATGGCCGAAGCCACCGGCGAGTTGGCGCGCAGTGATTTTCATCAGCGACCGGCCGAAGAGCAGCGCCGTATCAACGGCTTTCTCGCCGATGCCCAACGCGCCAGTCTGAGTGCCAAGAAAGTGCGCTTTCCCGCATTTGGCCTATTCGACAGGAACAAACTCGATGATCGGTTACTCGGCGAATTGCGCACCGAGGTAGCCGCGCAGGCGGGATTGGAAAGCGTGAGTGTCGATGTCTTGGCCCAGACGCTAGAGACCATGGTGATGATCGTCCCTTCCGACAAGGCAGAGATGTTCCTGGTTCACGATGTCTGGGGTCATAGCTGGCAAGAAACCCTATGCGAATTCGAATGGCTGTTCGCCGATTTTCGCCACCTCGATCAGCCACTCACGCCCGATCTCGGCGCTTCGACGCGGCACGGCGATAGCGGCGTGACTGATGGTGCGCACGCTGAGGACGGCAAAAGCGCACGCAGCGCACACACGGGCGAGATCACGTTGCGCAATGCCTTTACCGTCCGCGACGGCCATGTGGCGTTGGACAGAGACATACTGGAACAAGTGGTCGAGGCCGATTTGCGCCATCGGGTCAAAGTCGGCCTCAATCTGGCTACGTCTGAGTGCTTGGCCGATCTGATCGAGCATAAATTTGCCCGCCTCTTTGGCTCGAGCGGTTCCCTGCCATCTTCGTCGCTGTTGCCGCAAGCGGTGCTCAAGCTCGATCTCAGCCTCGTCGATTTGGGGCGCGCCGCAAAGCTGTGGAGCAAGCCGTATCGCCGCCTGATCGACGATGCCAAGACGCGTGCGCGTTTGGCAAAGGCACTCGATAACGCTCATACTGTTGCCGAGCCAGAACATGGCAGTACCCATCTGCCCGGTTTCGATGATGCGGTGGCTCAGGCCGCCGAGCACATCGCCGAGCGTTTTGCTCATGTGTTTTCCACTGAGGCCGGCCTGGTGCAGGCGTCCGAATCGGTGGTAGAGCCCACCACGGTCCTCGAACGGGCATTCTTCGCTGTCTTGACTCTAGACGGCGACTTATCACGCGTCATCGACGAGGGCTTTGCCCGCTATCAGGCCATGGTAGCGGCGGCGGCGCCAGGGACCAAGCCGCCGCGATGGCACTGCCCGGCCGCCTGCATCGACCTCCTGGCGCTGCTGCTCGGCTGGTACTACGAGCGCGATCACGCCGTCGTCGTCTGGCATTTGGACGAGCTCTTGCGCGACGAGATCTTGCCCGCGCTCATTGCCCTTGAAGGCGCGATCTCCGCTGCGATTGCGGCGAGAGCTGGCGAATAACGCACTGCATTGCTGGGGTGGTGGTTAGACAGCGGTAATGGTGCTGGGGACCATTCTTTGGTGGGGAAAACCATCACTGCCGCACTTCATCGTGGAAAAACCGCCACTTACAACCGGCACAACTTTTGCGTTCCGAAAATGGACATGCGTACGACGGTCACAGCGACTTCGGCCCCAGCGGCTCAGTCACGCACGGCCCGGGACGAAGCCGGCACAGCCCAGGAATGGACCAACGAGGAGCTGCTGCGCTGTGTACTGGCTGGCCATGAGCGAGCGTGGCGGGAGTTTGTCGCTCGACATCGCTCCGTCATGTACCGCTGCATCATCAAGGTCACCAGGAAGCATGCACCTCACTTATCGCCGCCCGAATTAGACGAAATCTATGCCGACGTACTCTACGCTCTATTCCGCGATGACATGCGCCGGTTACGCAGTTACGATCCCACAAAGGGAATGAAGCTTTCGACCTGGGTGGGCATGATTTCGGTGCAAGTGAGTCATGACTACCTGCGGGTCTGTGCTCGGCGGCCATTTCTCGACCGCATTGATGGGGTGCTTGACGATCGGGAACCGGATCGCCGTACGCCGCGGCAAGCGCTCGTAGACAAGGAGCGCTGGGATCATTTTGCTGACTTACTGGCCCGCGTATCGGAACGTGACCTGCAATTTTTGCAGATGTATTTTGGCCAGGGACTCGATCCGGCCGCCATTGCCGAGGCCCTCGCCATCAATATTAAGACCGTATACACCCGCAAACACAAAATTCGCGCCCACCTGCGCCGCTACATCGCAGAGGAGGGCGAAGTCTCAGTACTGTCCGATCTCCTGTCGGAGTCGGCCGCCGATGCCGCTACCGGGTTGGCCGCTTAAACGAGATGCTGCTGCGGGGGATGCGTGACTAGGTGCATGCATCACTGCAGCTGCAATGATGCAGCCGATGCAGGGTTACATGGAGCACATCGATTGCGGCGCAGCGGTTGAATGGCTAGCTAGCGAACTTCACAGCGCGAGTAAGATGCGCGACAGAAATTGCGAGACTCGCGACACCGTAGCTTGAATTGCCTATCAGGCCTGCTGGCCGTCGGGCATGCATCGGGGTGATGAAACAGCGCTGCAACGGATTGGCATGAGACTTGTTATACATATTCCGTGTGCATCGAACATCATCGCAACATGCCGTCATGTGCGTCATTGTCGCCGCAAATTGACCGTGCACCCATATGGCCCAAGCGGCCGGGCCTAAGCGGCCGTGGCGAAACTAGATATATCGTCTATCTCTATGCCGGGAAACCGCCATAGACCGATGGAGGCAGGTATGAGGATATCGAAATATTTACTTCTATATGCATTGTTGATGGGGATTAGCCTTTGCGGTAATTCTTCCGATTCCACGTCGGAGACCGTCACCAATGCCCATGAGGTGGTTGGAAGCGAAGTCTGCCTCGACGCTGGCGTCGCGACTGTCGGACCCAATATCGGGCCAGACATCAGTAATACAACCGAGATGTCGCGTTCGTCGCGCAACATCGGTAGCGAGCGACAATCTGCCCAGGGGGCGTGCGACTTTGCCGGGCATGAACGCGATGGACAGCCAATCGCCCAACATTACTAAAACAATGTGCGGCGGTGAGAAAAATATCTGGACTTTCGCGTCCCGATATTGGATGAGTCAGGCATGTCTTACAAATGGGTGTACGAGCTAGATGGTGTAGACTTCGACGAACTCCACCAGTTGTATCTCCTCGCTCCACTCGGGAATAAACCCCCCGATCTGCTCAAAACCGTATTTTCGAACAGCATGTTCAAATGCTTTGTCTACGATGGTGCGGTCCTCATCGGTGCCGGACGCGCGCTGGCCGACGGATTGGACTGTTCGTATCTGGCCGATGTTGCCGTTCACCCCGATTACCAAGGGCACGGATTGGGCAAAGCGATCATGCAAAAGCTCGTCGAGCTATCGCGGGGGCATAAGAAAATCATCCTCTACGCCAATCCGGGCAAGGAGGGCTTTTATCGCAAGCTTGGATTCTATCCCATGAATACGGCGATGGCGATTTGGCGCGATATACCGGGCGCAATTGCCGCCGGCTTGCTCGCCAACGATGATGATACGGTTTAAACCCTGCGGGAAATACTTATTCTAAGGCCAATGCGGGCCAGTGTTCACCTCCGGGCGATGGCCAGGGGGATGCGGCTTCGTATTCTTTGGCCAATGCCAAGAGCTCATAGTCACTGCTAAACCGACCAACGAGTTGAAAGCCGATGGGAAGCCCCGAAGCCGAAGGGCGGCATGGCAGGTTGATGGCTGGGTGTCCGCATGCGTTGACCCAGGCGGCGAATACCGCATGACCCCGAGGGCCAACGCGTCTACCATCGATTTCAGGCGGATAGGCCTGCTCTGCTGGCCATGGTAAGGCTGCCGCGGAAGGCGTCATGATGACGTCGAAGTGTTCATACGCGCTTGTGACGCGGCGACGAAACTGATCTACGGTCTCGATAAAGTCGAGATATTGGGCTGCACTGATGGCGTCTCCCAGCTGCGCCATTTCGATATACCGCTCCGCCATCAGGGCTTTCGCTTGAGGGTAGCGATTGCAGAGATATGCGACCGCTGCTCGGCCGACGTCGGGCCAGCGGGCGTGAATGGGTTCGACGTCGAAGGGGAGCTGGGCTGTCGTTACCCGATGGCCGAGTTCGGCGAAGCGCTCGGCCGCGCTGTCGACACTGGCTGCGATTTCAGGATCGACAGGGGCATCGACAAAACGCGGCACATAGAGGATGTGCCACGGATGACGGTGGGTTGGTGCGGGGGCGGTGTGCATGAGCGAGACGCGGTCGCGTGGGTCGGGGCCGCTCATGATGTGCATGAGGAGTTCCGCATCGGCGACGGTTCGGGCAATCGGACCGACGACTTCAAAATCGAGGAGGATTTTGGCAAAGCCATGGTCGCGCGCCAAGAGACCGATGGATGGCTTGACCCCAACCAAACCAGTGTGACTCGCCGGTCGACGGATCGATCCGCCACCATCGGTGCCGATGGCGACCGCCGTGATACCGGCGGCAACTGAGGCCACTGCGCCGCCGCTGGAGCCACCGGGCGTAAGCGCCGTGTTCCACGGGTTGCGGGTGGTGCCGAAAAGCAGATTGTCGGTATAGCCATCGAGCGTGAACTCGGGAACGTTGGTCTTGGCGACAATGATGGCTCCTGCCGCCCGCAATCGGGATACGGGAAGTTCGTCCTGCTCTGGGATGAAATCGGCAAATACGCGACTGCCCCAGGTGGCGGGCAATCCCTTGACCCAAATATTGTCTTTGACCGTCAGGGGAATGCCCTCTAGCTGGCTGCGAGCTTGACCGTCGCGCAGGCGTCGTTCACTGTCGCGTGCATCGTCGAGCGCACGTGGGTTGATGGCGACAATGGCATTAATAGCCGGATTGATCCGATCGATTCGCTGCAGTGCGTCGTGGGTTAGCTCGACAGGAGAGACGTTACCCTCTGCCAATAACGGTGCCAATTCGCTGGCGCTCATCTGCCAAAGTAGTGATTTCATGGCCATTGCTGCTCCCCGCCGGTAATTTCCCGGTCATCTCCGAGCAATCTCGATGTTGGAGCTGAGACGTTGTGCCGCATGTAACGACGGCTTTATCGTAGCCGATGATATTACGACATGTCATATTAGCGAGTCAACGCG
>JAAUYH010175629.1_pt1 | contig 13422 bp, 11 predicted proteins | sample 7278061 | NCBI WGS metagenome assembly JAAUYH01 (sample SAMN14350203, study PRJNA611818) | marine sediment metagenome | isolation source: surface marine sediment (0.6m) | place: French Polynesia: Moorea | collected 2018-08
CAGAAGTTAAGCGTTGGATGAATGAGGGTTGTTCACTATTTCATTTAGAGCTGGAAGGACTGAAGATAGCTAACGCACCCCCAGTCACCTAAAATACTCTCACTAATTTCACCCCTAGACTTGAAGACAAACTGTCTTCAAGCTCGTCATCAACGAAAATAGACACCTACAATCCAGCAGCCTCATCCCACTGGTTAAGACATAGTCATGCTACCCATGCTCTGGAGGGAGGGTGTGACCTGCATTTGCTACAACAATCTCTAGGACATGCGGATTTGGGGACTACCCAGAAGTATCTACATGCTCGTCCCGACCAGGGGAGTAGTCAGCATTTATCTAATAATTTGTGGTAGGAAATTATCAGGCGCGGAAATATGAGTGCGAACCTAAGAGCAAGGGAATATAGTTTTCCTTAACCTACATTATCATGAGAAGGATATCTTAGCGATTCAACCCCCAAAAATAACGCTGTGCATATAATTTGATGATTGTAAATATCCAAAACCTTTATCCAGTAATGGATTGAGGTTTTTAGCTTATTCTAGACAAATTCTTCGAGCTGTTCTTGGACTTTGCCAAATAACTCTAATGTAGTTTCAGCTTTAGAATGATTTTCTTTCATGCTCTCAAGTAAATTAGTCTTGAAGGCTTCATCAACTTTTTCTATACCTTCTTCGGTAAAGACTTCGGCTAATTTTTCAGTAAATTCTGCAAACGCTTCTTGTTCATCGTTAAAGCTTTCTTGATACTCTTTACAAATTGAAGTAACTTCAGTCATTAATTCTTCAGAGGAAGCCTTGGATTCTTGGGTTAACTGTTGCACTGCTTCTCCGACAGATTTAATTGTTTCGTCTAAACCTTCTTCAAATTCCGTGCTAATTTCTGATAAGCCTGGAATGGCATCTTCAGCAATCCCATCCGTAAGATTTTCGCTACCTTCTTCTAAATCCGACTCTAGTTCTTGAATGGCGTTATTAAAGTCTTTTTGTAATAATTCCTGAAATTCAGAGCTGGTTTCTTCTACCTCCTCCTCTACGCTATCAAAAGTCTCTTGGAGAGCTTCTAAAGATTCTGCTGTGGTTTCAGTTGCGGTTTCTAGTTGGGACTTTTGATTGTCAATTTCTTCGCTAAAGCTAGCAATTTCGGTTTGAGTCTCCTGTTGGCTTGCTTCAAATTGGCTTTCAAGGGATTCGATGCTACTACGAAACTGGATTAGAGTTTGAATTATAGTGTCAGCGTCGGTTGCTAAGGTTTCTCTAGTATTAGCTATTTGTTGCCAAAGAGATTGCGCTTTTCCTTCAATTTCTGTCCAATCCGTTTCTATTTGTTGTTCTATTTCTGAAAGTTGAGTCTCAAATTCAGCTATTTTAGTTTGGGTTTGTCCAGAGTTCTCAACAACGGCATTTAACTTTGTAGCTGCTTCGATTACGGTATCGTCAAAATTTGCCATGGTATTTTTATGTCTTAAATTAGGATAAATAGATTGCTAAAAATTATTCTGTGTCAGTACCCATAGAGGATGCAGCTTCTTTGATCCCTTCGATGCCATCTTTGATCGGTTCGACGTATTCATCAATATCTTCAAACATTGATTCAAGTTTTTCTCTAGTAGCTTGAAGATCGTCTTTAGATTCATCTAGTTTTTTGCCAAACTCTTGAATCGCTTCTGATAGTTTCTCTGTAGAATCTTCGAGGTTTCCTTTAACTTGTTCGCCGATTTGCTCTTGCATTTCTTCGATCGAGTCACTAACTTGAGATTCAAGAATTTCTTCACTCATCTCGGTTAACTCTGATTCAAAATCATCTTGAATCATGGAAAAACTATCTTCCATGCCCTCAACTTGGGTTGCGATCTCTTGTTGAAGTTGTTCTACTTCATCGGTGAAAGCTTCAACTTGCTGTTTGATGTTGCCTTTAACTGTCTCTATCGTTTCTTTAAGAGATTCCACTTCTTGGATAGTGGTCTCTACTACCGAACTGAGTTCTTGTTGCTGAGATTCTGTAGCTTCTTTGGCGGTTTGAGCCGAGGACTCTACCGCACCGTTAGCGGTTTCTATGGTGCTATTGCTCTGTTCGACGGTACTATCAAATTCTTGCACTTTTGCTTGAGCAGCATCCAACTCCGAACTTATTTCCTCTGCTGCTGTGCCGATGGCACTTGCTAAAGATTCTGCACTACTTTCGAGGTTAGTTAATTCTCCTTCAATTTCTGCCTGATGGTTGGCTGCTTCTGATTGTAGTTCACTAAGTTGGGTTTCAATTTGTTCCAGCAAAGCGTCAGCTGCCTCTTTTCGTGCATCGATAATACTGTCAATAGTTTCCATGCGTTCTTTGAGGGTGGCTGCTGCACTGACAATAGTTGATAGTGCTTCTGGTACGGCAGCTGCCGTCTGGCTGAGATTAGATAATGCTTGACTAAGTTGTTCGTTCATTATAATTGGCTAGATATATTTTTAAAATTAAAATTATTAAAATAGCTATCTAAAATTAAGCAACCTCAAAAGAATCAAGCTCATCAGACATGGATTCTGCTTGTTGCATCGCTACTTCTAGTTCTCCCATCAGGGGTGATATTTGTTCTTTCATTAAGGCTGCTCCCTTTTGCATCATCTCTAAAACATCATCAACTTCTTTATCTAGTTCTTCAACAATTTCTGAGTCAACATCGTTAAATGCCTCTTCCATTTTTTCTTTGAGGCTATTAGCGACATATTCTCCTAACTGTTGAAATACTTCTGAGGCTTCTTCTTTGAAATTGTTGCCAATTTCTTCTACTTTTTGGGAATAATCATCAACTGCACCACTGAGATTTTCTAAGAAAGATTGGAAATTAGTAGCGATGTTCGAGCCATCTTCGTTGATTTGTTCGCCAAACTCTTCCATGGTCGGTTCTAATTGCACAGCGAACTCGTCTCCTATGGCTGTAAGAAATTCTTGATAAGCAGATTCAACTTCAGACTTCGCTTCCTCAGTTTGACTTTGAAACTCGCCAAACTCTTGAGTAAATTCATTTAAGGCTTCTTGAGTTTCCGTATCCGCAGTGCCAATTTCTTCTTGATAACCCGCTACTGCTTCGCTAAATTCTGTCAAACCCTGCTTAAGCTCATCAACAGTGCCTTCTAATTCACCTAAATTATTGTCAATTTCTGACGCTAAAGTTGACTGAGAATCTTCAACTGCTTGGGCAAAACCATCCACATTTTCTTGTGATTCTGCGTATAGTTGCTGGAGCGCATCTATCCCTTCAATCGTTTCTGCTTCTTCTGTTTCTAGGTTAACCGAACCTTCCTGTAAAGTTTGACTTAAACTCTCTAAACTTTCACTAATACTTTGACCAGTTTCATCAAGAGTTTCCGTCTCTGTTTCTATTTCCGTAGCGATACTATCTACTTGATTATAAGCAGTATCTAAAGCAGTAAGAAGCTCGTTCAATTTCTGTGTAGCTTCTTCTATATTTTGTCCAAAGTCATCAAATTGAGCCATTTTTTTAGTAATTCCACTCTCTGCTTCTGCCAATATCTATATGAACAAAGCCTCTATGTTGACCATGTCCAAAACCACCAATTCCAAATTTTTTTCTATTTTTATACAACCAATCATGAAATTCTTTAATCTTGCCGTTAGTGGGGCGAATATCTAATGCTTTTCCAAATTTATGCTGACTGTTCTTCACTCCTCCTACTTTCTTATTATGCTCTGGATCTCGATAACCAGAATTGATAGCAATACCACTACCCCATTTATCTCTAATTCTTTGTGCCAACCTAGCAACTTTAATAAGATTTTCTTTTTGTTGAGCTGTTATGGGTGGTTTAGAGTTACCAATAAGTTCCCCGATAGTAAAGTTTTTGGTTATTTTTTGATTTCGATTATTCCAATTTAAGTTTTTACTGCTTACTTTTTGAGTTTTGTGCCTAAGTGAATTCCATTTAGGATTAACTGTTGAGATTTGATTAGAAACATTACTGCGATTATTTTGTCTATTTTGAACTATTTCTTGAAAATATTGCTTTTTACGTTTTTGAAATTCTGCTTTGACCTTTTTCCATAATTTCTTATTGTTTCTGGCAGATTCAAAATCATGTCCATCTTTTGCAAGTATTCTTTTTAAATCATTTTTTGCTTTCTGTTTTGCGGTATTTAACGCTTGCCGTCTTTGTTCCTTAACAGAGCTATCAGTACGTTTAACTGGAGTAATAGTAACTCCTTCTGTCCATTCATGATATGTACTGTTATTACCTATGTAATTAAGCTGATCGGGGATTTTAACTTGACCTCTAGGAGAATTGCTCATCTGAGTTATTTGTATTATTTATTTGAATGAATATTTGAACCCAAAATTTATGCCAAAACTTTTTCTGCTTCTTCAAAAACAGGTTCTATTTCTTTGGCAGCATCCATAATTTCTGTATTTTTATCTAAAACTTTCTCTACATTTTCACTAAGATTTGCACCTGCTTCTAAGCCATCCTCAACTAACTGAAGAATAGCATTTTCTACCTCTACAGCTTCTCCTTCCACCTCTGCTAATACTGCCACGAATTCATCATTTTCAGGTTCGATGGAATTATCAAATAAAGCTTGTAGAGGTTCTTCCAATCCTTCTACTATTTCGCCTACCTGTTCGATTAAGTTATCCGATACTTCATTGATCGCTTCAATGGATTTACCCATCGCTTCGCTAAAACCCGATAACTGCTCCGCTAAAGCTTCTTGCTGTTCGCCGACACTTTCTAATACTCCTTCAATAGCACCAGCAAAATGTTCTGCGCTCTCGTCTAAACCATCTAAACCTCGATCGATGTTTTCTACCGTTTGTCCACATTGCTGCACCAAGCCTTCCAGGTTAATGCTTAGGTTACTATTGGCTTCGCCAAGTTCTCCTAAAAACTCCTGTTTTTTTGCCTGTAGCTCGCTCAACTTGGTAAAAGCATTAGTAAGATTTTCTTGAATCCTACCTCCCGTCTCCTGCATCTGCTGCATTAAGCTATTCATACTTTCTTTCGCAGCTTCCTGCTGAGTTTGTAAATTATCCTCGGCGGTGGATATTTGCTCGGTTAAAGTATCAAAACTTTCCTTGGCTTCATTTGCTGATGCTTCGATAGTAGAACTCAAGTTATCGATCATTTCATCGACAGAATTTAAAAGCTCGATCACCTTATCTGCTTCTAAAGTAAGTGCTTCTGCTCTAGTTTCCGTTTGCTCTAAAAGTTCGTTAAAATCCTCTGCCATAATTTTGTTAAATTAAGTTTAAAATCAAGTTTTTTAGGTATAAATAACTGTTTTTTTGACCGATTCTTTGTCTAAACTACAGTTTCTTTAATTTTTGAAATTCAGACAATTCCGTCTTTAAACTCTTCTGCTGAGTTTGATATTTTTCTAGGTTATTCTTAATCTGAATTTGTTGTTTTTCCACCTCCACCATACGGTCTGTATAAGCATCGCTAACAAGTTCAAGACTATTTGCTATCTTTTTATCTTCAGATTCCATTGCTAAGTTAATATCTTGAATTACTTTCTCTAATAAATTTTTAGTAAAAGATTGATAGTAACTAGCCAGGTCTTTTTTTAGTTTTTTACCTGCCTCTTCTAACTTGAGTTTATTGTCGCTGTTGTATGCATTTATTAAAAGAAAAATAACCACACATACAACTAGACCAAACAACCAAGGATGCTGCTTAAATGCTCCCGAAAGGCTATTCATCATCTGACCTCGATTAGCACGAACACCAACAAAACCAAGTACCAAAGTTAGCAACATCATAATTTGCATCATTTGGCTTCTCATTTGTTTCATCAGATAGGCCCCTAAAGATTTTTGTTTATGATTTGTTTCGCAATTAGTGCCAGCGAAAGAAATCATAAAATTATCTTGGACATCAATTTTTTCTGGGTCAGAAAAAGGAGATTCTGAAAATAAATCGGGAATAATATTGATTGTTTGATAAAGTCTATCTAAGAGACTATTTAAACCTCCACTATTATAAGTAACGCAAATTCTTTCCCATTCCTCTGTTGACCAAGTTTCTAAAGAAGTAGTACAAAACCCAATCAAACTTGTATTGATATCATCGGAATATGGTTTAGATTCGTCATTTAATTGGATTATTTGTTGTCCATTTTTCTTTAAGACAACTGGATTCAACTTCTCAACAAAATCCTGAATTTTATAAATGACACTCTTTTTACTATAAACATCTAAAAATGCTGCCTTAGATTGAGCTATATCCAATTTAACCTGCTTAAAAAACTTGTCTTTATCTTGATTAGCTTGAGCGAGTGCTTTTTTGCTTATTTCTTTAAAATTGACTTGACCAAGAGCTTCTAGCTCTTGTTTTTCTTTGGTTATTTTCTGGGTTAATTCTTCTTGCTGCTTTTCTAAAACTGGTTCAATTGGTTCTGCTGTTCTAACTACTTTAACGGCAATCCTTTTGGCTAAAATGTTTTCTGGTTGACGCTTAACTATATTTTCGAGAATTTTGAAAAAGCGGTCTTGTTTTTTCTGTAACTTGGCATCTATTTCGGTGCTAATTTCCTCTTCGTAATAAGGTTTAAGATATAAAGATATTAATTCAAATCCTTTATCTGCAATTTTATTTTTCAGCCAGTTTTCTAATTCTTTCAAATTAATATCGGCATTTTTTGCTACTTCTGGTTCTTGTTTAGGATTGGGTATATCTACCACTAGAAACTGCTTAGAAAGATAGATATTATCGAGATTTTGTATAAACTCTTTTACTTCTGCTGTAATTGATTGTCTGCTATCAACAACCACAAACAGTAAATCGCAATCGACAATATCCCAATATTCTCGATCTCCCTCAGTATCAGGAGTTTCTACTCTAATCGTCAAAGTTAGTTCGGCAACATCTTCACTGGCCTGGGGATAAGCTAAAGTAACTTGATCCCCAGACTGGAGTAGCTGACAGTCTGTAACTTGCTGTCCGTTAACATAAGTCCCATTGGTACTGTTGCAATCGCAGATTTGCCATTGAGTACCATTAGCTTTATCTATAACTGGTAGAACTGTCGCATGATTCCAAGAGACCCCCTTATATAGATGGGAATCGATCGCAATGTCACATTCGGGGGATCTACCAATTAAATATTCTTGCTCTGAACTTAGCTCAAAATATTGTTGTACGTCTGTAGAGTTATCTCGATATTGTCTTAATTTTAAACTAGCAAACTGCTGAAGAGAAAATTGCACAACTGGCTTCGGAATTGGATCGAACTTGAGCTGAAAAAACTTTTTAAGTTCTTTCTTACTATCAATTAGATCGAATAAAGCTTGTGTTAGCAAAGAGTTATTACTTACTATTTGGACAGTAAGCTTTTGTCGATCGAGATTTTCTGTCAATTGAGCTAATTTTCGCGATATGTCGGCTAAATCTTCGCGTTCATCTAATTTTTTTGCTAAAAAAAGCTGTAAATTTTCGATGGTTTGTTTTAATTTATCGGCTTTAGGTGGCATAAGTTAAATAACATCATCTTGAATAACATCTAGATTCCAAAATTACCTAGTAATTCTTTTACTTCTTCTACTAACCCTAAAACTAACTCCATGCCAGAATTTGTAGTTTGTACACCATCAATCAAAGTATCTTTAGCCGTATCCACAGTCGAACTACTCTTATCTACCAATTCGCTCAAAGAAGTTAGAGCATCTTGTAAATCTTGAGCTTTATTAATTAAATCGCCAAATACACTTTCTTGTTCGCTCATAAAATCATTGAGGGTTTCCTCAGATGAGCTATTAGTTTCGTTCGCTTTTTCTTTGGCTTGGGCATCTAATTCCGATTGAATAGTTTCCAACTGTGTTGATAAATTAGAAATCATTTCTGTCAGCTTGTTTACAGCTTCATTAGATAAAGTATCCTGAGTCTCAGAAGACTTAGTATCTATTTCTTCCTCGCAAGTAGTGATCGCTTCAGAAAATTCATTTTGTGAATTACTTTCCGATTCAGCTAGTTTTTCTTGTAAATCTTCCGTAACTTCTTCAACTTTGGTTTTGAGGTTATCTAAACTTTCTCGTACAGATTCAAAAACATCGTCTAATTCAGAGCCATTGGTTTCTGATTCGTTACCTAACTCCGCTAACTCAGCTTTAGTCTCTTCAACCTGTTGACTCGCTTCGCTTTGTAAGGATTCAATACTACTTTCCATATCTGCAAAGCCTTGAGTAACTGCTTCCGATTCTCCTTGTAAGTCTGCTCTGGCATTGGAAATACGTTCTAGTAAAGCTTCTGCTCTATCAACTAAATCACTCCAGTTTTGCTCGAATTGTTCTGATACTTGAGCTAATGTTTCTCTTGCATGGGATAAATTTTCTCCCGCTTCATCAGCACGATTCAGCAATTCTTGTAGTTGAGTTACTGTCTCTGCTGCGGTAATTTCAAAATCAACTGCCATTATCTTAATCTCCTGTTTAATTAATTTTCACTCGAAGTGATGAATAGGTTTTAACCAAAATCTACACCTACAGAATCTGATGCATCTTTGACCTTAGCAACTCCATCCTCTAGTGGTGAAATAAAGCCGTCAAGTTGTTCAAATAAGGGAGCTATAAGCTCTCTAGCTCCTGACGATTCTTCTTCAGAATCTGTTAGTCTTGCTACTATCTCTTCGATAGAGTCAGTAACTTTTTCGACGGCAGTATCTACTAATTCTTTAATTTCCTCTTCAATGGTCTCTCTTGCTTTATCCATTAATCCATCCACACCGTCTGATAAAGCATTAGATGTCGCACTTAAACTACTGCTAAAAGTTTCTGCGATATTACTAAATTCGGTAGCCATTGCTTCTATATTGCTAGTTACATCCTCTTGTCCTTGATTAACTTTTTCGGTAAAGTTATCCATCTCTTCTTCCATGGCTGTTTGAGCAGATTCCAGTTGTTCCCGAAGAGAATTAATTTTTTCAATAGTATTTTCTATGGCCGTTGCTAATTGTTCCTGGCTAGTATTAATTGACTCGCGAGCTTGAGAAAGTTCTGTATTACTCTCCTCTTCTTTAGTTTTAGTTGAGTTACGATTATCATCTAGCTGGTTACGAAACTGGCTCATTTTTTCTTGAGTAGTTTGTACCTCAGCATCTAGCTGTTGAGTTGCGTCATCAAGAAAACCTGTCAACTCTTTAACACTACTTTCAAAATTAGCTACTTGAGATTCTGTTTGGGATTGATGTTCGCTTACCTCTTCTCGCATTTCATTGAGAGCGGTTTTCACCTCTGCCAGAATATTTGCTACTTGTTGTTGTTTTTCGACTACGTTTTCCGTCAGTTGATTAGCCTCGGCTTCTACTTCTTGCGCTTGAATGACAATTCCGTTTAATTTTTCGGGAAATTCAACAACTAATTGCGACATCATCAATAAAGTTTCACTTAAAGTGCTCATAAGAAAAGACTCCTAAAAATAATGGATTGACTTAAAAAGCAAAAATATCGTTTTAGAAAATATCAAAAGCACTTAAAACGGTATTAATAGCTTCAATGGCAATTTTGGCTGCTGCTAGCTGAGGAATTATTGGTGCTAGTGTGCCAGTAACGGAAGTACCAACGCTCATCATAGTGATATTTTCTACTACCTCAGCCATCATGCTTTTAACCGATTCTTCGAGCGCGTCTTCAAAAGTTTCCGTAATTTTATCTTTGAGAGTTTCTCCCGCATATTCTTGAGAATTTTCTAATATCTCGTTGAGAGTTTCTTTGAGGCGATCTCCTAACTCTCCTGTGTCATCGCTGAAAGAGTTCAACATTTCATCGAAGTTACCGCTTAATTCTTCTAGACTAGAGGTAATTTCAGTCAGTTGTTGCTCGGAAAGTTGGCTGCTGAAGTCACTTAGTAAAGAGTCTAGATTGGATTTTTGAGTTTCTCCGACATTATTCGATACTTCCTCAAAATCACTTTCTGTCTCAGACTGAGCTGTTTCAACTTGCTCCTGCAAACTTTTAATTTTTTCGGTAAAGTCAGCAAAAAAGCTTTCTGTTTCGTCGCTACTCTCAGAGACACTTTCTTCCATATCAGTGATGGTTTCTGCTAGTTCTTCAAATGCGGTAACAACTTCTTCCAAGCTTGTTTCTAATTCGCTTTGGCGATTATCATTAGCTGTACCAAATTCATTTTCAGAATTATCTACCTCTTGACCAGCATTATCTAATTTTTCTTGTAACTCAGTTAAAGATTGCTGCAATTCTTCTAATACATTCAACATCTCATCGCGAGAGCTACTAAATTCGGTTTGAGTCGTTTGAAATTCCTGTGTAGTAGTTTCTAAACTGTCAACAATACTACTTTTAGTCTCTTCTAAGGTATGGTTAGTGGATTCTAATTGTTCCGACAGCTCGCCCATCTGGGTTGCTGCTAAATCCAACGCATCTAGAATATCTAGTAGTTTTGCACTAGATTCGTCAATATTTTGTGCTAAAACTTCTACTTCAGCCATTTATATAATTCTCCCGTAAAATATGTAAAATTTAAGTGTCACCCTAAAACTGACTTGGCTAAATCAAGAACAGGCTTAACTTCTTCTATCAAGTCAGTTACTTCAGAGACTTTATCGACAATTTCGCCCACATTATCGTCTAGTAAATCTCCCATTTCTGCGCCAGCTTCATCTAAAGCAGAAAAAGCTTGACCAACTAGTTCAGAAGAATCTGTTAGTTCTTTCATTACTTCCTCAGCAAATTTAGAAGCGATCGCTGTAACCACGCTACTAGCCAGAGATTCCAAATTGTCGTCAAGGGTCTTTTTCTGGTTATTGCTTTCCTCTTCAACATTCGAGAAGTCATTTTCGAGAGTTTCCAGCTTGCTTTGCAATTCGGTTGCTAAAGTTTCAAACTGTTCGATTAGATCGGCTTTTTTCTCGGTAAAACTTTCTTGAGCGGTACTAACAGAATTATTATGTTCGTCAATATTGCTGTTAGCTGTTTCTTGATGACTAACTATTTCTTCTTCTAAACTGTGAACATTTTCTGAAAATGTATCTAAGTTAGACTTAGTTTTTTCACTTTCTTCTTCAAGTTGAACCATCATTTCCGCTTGGCGATTTTTTACCTCTTCTAAGCGAGTGGTAAAACGCTCCATCGCTTCCCCAACACCGTCGCCAATTTCAGCAATTTTTTCTTGAAAAGTGGCCAGGTTTTCTCTGGTGCTTTCCATTTGTGTTTCTAGCGATTCTTCTGCTTCCTCTAGCTCAGCAATAATTGCTTCCCAGCTTTCCTGTGCTTCTTGGTTGACTGTAGTTAATTCCTCAGCCAAATTAGTAGCGAATTCGACAGTTTGATCGACTTCATCAAAAGCTTTTTCTGCATCAATCAATAGAACTTGCGATTTTTGCTCGCACTGGTCAATTAAAACATTAATGTCTTCAGCCATTTTTTTAAAGTAATAGAGTAATAATAAATTGTTCCAATCTTAGATAAATTCTTAAAATCATCTAATTACTACGTCTTGAAAGTTGTGAATCAATATGTTTGATTAATTCTCACAAGTAAATATGTCTGATAAATTACTACCTATGCAATTTATCTTTTTACTATATTTTCTTCATGGTTCTGAAAATATTCTCAGTGTTCTTATTTAGTGTTATTTTTGCAGCCTACCCGAAACTAAATATACTATACAGAAATATATATTGCATTTAACTTTTGTAAAAAACACAAAAAACTTAATTTATATTTTGATTTTCGTCAAAAAAAAATATCTTAGTTGTTAAAGTTAAGTTTTGGTAAACACAATAATTAACTTTATAAAATCGATACAAAATAGATAAACTTAATATTTATTAACTAGATGAAAATTATGGTTTAAACTAAACTAAATTAAAAACAAAAACAACACCAAAACTATACTAGCAGGGACAAATTACTAGAATTATTTTAAAAATTTAAAAAACAAACTTTAAAAAATATAAATATTTAAAATTACTATGAGGTAGGACATGATGAATGTTAACAATTATAATTGGGCTACTCTAACTTTAAAAAAAACATCAGTTGGAGAATCAAATTCTAAAAAGCACGCTTTATCTCCATTAGAAGTTACGATTATTGGTCGTTCTCCAGAATGCCAAATTGCTTTAGATACTCACAAATTTATTACCGTATCTCGTCATCATTCAGAAATAAAATTCGTCGGTTCTAATTGGGAAATAAAAGACTTAGGAACGACTAATGGTACTTTGGTTAACAATCGCTTGATTGAAGGCAATCAAAAATTAGAATCAGGCGATCTCATTACTCTAGGAGCAAAAGGTCCTGAATTTATCTTTGAATGTTTAACTCTCAATGCTACTGTAATGGTACAAGAGACAGGAGTAGAATCTCCATCAGTTAATAAAGTTGAATCAGAAACTATACCTCCAAAATCATCAGCAACAACAAGTTCTAAAAATACTCAACCAGAAGCTAGTCCTCTAGTCACTCCTCAACCAAAGTCAAAACCAGAAATATCAGCCTCAGAAAAAGCTGAAACTACCTCTGAATCTGAAGTTATTCCAACTAGCAAAACCGATCGATCTGAAATACCAGTATCACCGTCTACTAGCTCTGAAGTAAAATCTTCACTCAAAGAGAAGACTCAAACTAAACCTCCCAAGACAGAAGCACCAATATCTCACCCAGAAGTAAAATCAGAGTCTTCAGCAGAAATTAGTCCAAAATCAACGGCTGCAACTTCCTCTGTAGAACAAAAATCAACTTCTCAAGTAAATGCTGCCTCTTCAGCTAGAGCATCTAATTCTGATAAAACCTTATGGAATTTGATTTCTCGAACGGATTTATCTCAACTACCAGGACATTCAGAAGAGTTATTGACGTTGGCTTTTAGTCCAGACGGACAAATACTAGCTAGTGCAGCCAAAGATAAAACGATCAAGCTTTGGAACATCTCTAGCCAAAAAGAAACCGCTTCTTTTGTAGGACATAAACTAACGATTAATGCCTTAGCTTTTAGTCCTGATGGACAAACCTTAGCCAGTGGCGGTGCAGATAAAACGATCAAGCTTTGGAACATCTCTAGCCAAGAAGAAACTGCTTCTTTTGCAGGACATAAACTAGCGATTAATGCCTTAGCTTTCAGTCCTGATAGTCAAATAATCGCTAGTGGGAGTGCTGATAAAACGATTAGACTTTGGAGTCTGACAACAAAAGAAGAACTATTTGCGCTGGCAACACCCAGTTGGCAAGTCGGTGCAATCGCTTTTGCTCCTGACGGGCAAACTTTAGCAAGTAGTAATCAGGAAGGAGTTATTAAACTCTGGCAAATTTAACTTTTAGAGGAGTTTGAGGAACTATAAGTCCCACGCCTTTGATTTCTGACTTTTCACGGCATCTTTGGAAAGGAGTATGAGTTAGGTAATAATGTCCGCTAACCCTTGTTGAATCTTGATGCTTCCTCTACCAAATCCTCCAACCCCATTGAA
>JAAUYH010006947.1_pt1 | contig 13421 bp, 10 predicted proteins | sample 7278061 | NCBI WGS metagenome assembly JAAUYH01 (sample SAMN14350203, study PRJNA611818) | marine sediment metagenome | isolation source: surface marine sediment (0.6m) | place: French Polynesia: Moorea | collected 2018-08
AAACTGTCCGACCATATCGTGGCCAGCAGCGCTGAACCGCACTGTAAAACGCGAGATGTACCTCAAAGCGGGGCGCGAGTGGGGCGCGCGCTGAATTCCAATGCGGCACCCAGTTTGGGCATTTTATCATACCCGCAGCCGAGCTCTAACATTTCACCTCGTCAATCTCTCACCAATTCCGCGTCACTCTACTTCACATCACCACACCCTTCGTCTCGCTCACGCGTGCGTGCCCATGCAGTAACGATGGTGCAGCACGCTTTTGTTACGCCGCTGCCGATAGCGGGCAACGCCATCGCGCACCCGCGCAGGGCGTGTGCCACGCGCATGACCGTCGCGCCGCCCGTGCCCGTGTCCCCCGATCCGCGCCCCAACGACGAACAGACCAACTGGAAGGTGTCCACGCTGTCCATGGCCGACCTCGAGGTGCGCGCACGCGACATGCCGGCCGCGAGGGTCCACTTCGAGGCGCACCTGAAGGCGTGCCCCGCGGATGTGAACGCGTGGCTGGAATGGGCGCGGGCCGAGGATCGACTGGATCGGCCGGCGGGCGGCGCGGAGCGCGTGCTATCGAGGGCGGTGGCGTGTGCGACCGACGACGAGCGCTTGTGGACGACATGGGCGAGGATGGCGCGAAACCGAAGCGGCATCGACGCGGCGGTTACCGTGCTGGAGGCGGCGAAACTGGCGTGTCCCAATAGCGTGGAGTTGTGCATGGCGAGAGCTGCAATCGAGGCGGAGCTGTGTGGGATTATCGCCGCGCGACCGCTGTACAAGGAGGCCGTGCAGTTGGATGTGACGAACGCGAAAACTTATCTGACGTGGGCGGTCCGCGAGGAGCGAGCGGGCAATGTTGGCATTGCGAGGAAAATTTTTGAAAAGGCTGCCAAGTCGGTGCCCAAGAAGAAGGCCGTGAAGTTGTACTCGGCCTTCGCGGCGTTGGAGGGTCGCGTAAGGAACTTGGACAAGGCCAGGTTCCTCTACATGAGGGCGTCGGAAGCCGACCCTGTGGATAAGGTTGTGTGGCAGGCATGGGGCACGTTGGAAGCGAAGGCGGGGAACATCGGCAGGGCGAGACAGTTGTTCGAAAGAGGTGTTTTGGTGGACCCGGCGTATGCACCCACTTGGCAGGCGTGGGGACTGTTGGAGGCGAGAGCGAGAAATACGGACAGGGCAAGAACGCTGTTTGAGAGAGGTGTGAGAGCGGACCCGACGGAAAGCTCGACCTGGCATGCATGGGGTCAGCTGGAGGGAAGAGCGGGCAATAGAAAGAAAGCGAAGGAGCTGTATCGAGAGGGGATCATAGCTGTGGAAAGACACAGGAGAGCGGGCCCATTGTACTTGTCTCTGGCTGGAATGTTGGCGGATGAGGGTGAGACGGATGGAGCGAGAGCATTATACGAGACGGCGTGTGAGAGACGAACGGAACGCCCCCATGACAAGGCGAGACTGCTGCATGCGTGGGCGAGAATGGAGAAGTCGTTGGGAAATGTGGATGTGGCCAGAGTTTTGTACCTGCGAGCACTGGATGAGCGACCGAAAGATGTATTCACGTTGTACAGTCTAGCCTTACTAGAACAGGAAGAAGAACGATACAGAGAGGCGAGGGAGCTGCTCAAGAGAGGACTGGCAGCGGCACCGGGTGACGTGAAGTGTGCAATGGCTCTGGCGGTTTTGGAGTGGAATCGGTTTGAGAACGAAGGTGGTGTGGAGAGAGCAAGGAAAATGTTCGAGAATTGGGCGCATCGATGCAGAAATGATCGGTCGTTCCTAAGAGCTTACTCGGCCTTCGAAGCTGCCAAAGGCGACAAGGCGCTCGCGAATAGATTACGAAGCTTGGCTGAACGCGCCGGCAGATGATAGGTACGGTCGTAGGTCTATTGTAAATTGTTCTGTTTCGATGTGTTTCCGAGCATTGGTGGCGGTTTTCGGGATTGTGGACTGCAATGCATTGTGAGATCATCTCTGTCTATAGACAGGGGCGTGGAAACCCTGATAGACTTTAGGAGGCGCATCGTTCACATTTTAGCTGTTGGTTGTCATGCGCTTGACCGCACTCTACTTTTTTGTTCCCGACTGATAGTTGTGCGCATGAGAACAAGTGACCGATAGCTAAAATTTAGGTGGTTAGAATATCCGATTATCACTTGCTACTACCGTCTGACGTTTGAGTCAATTAAACGGTCTCCCCTATAGAAATTAACTCACTTAAGGATGTGCTAGTTTTTGACGGTCTCTAAGATTTATCGAGTCCATGTCTCATCCTACTAATGGAAAATAGTTCAGCGCGAACTTACTTTGACACTCTTGCGGAAGATTCATTGGTATTAATTTCGTCGTGGCTTCTTAAGAACCATCCTGATCGAAATTGGGAGGAGACGTTGTCTATTGTACTATCCGAAAACTGGCCGGTTTTTCGGTGTGCTCTGCACTTATTCAAACGTGTCAGTCTAACAAATCTAGAGAATGTAGAGTTTGACAATAATGATCGTATATTGCTCACGTACCGATCGATAGACCTCTGCGAGACTTTCTTGAGCATTGCTGGTCCGTCCGTCCAATACTTCGTTTAAACCTCGCCGCTATGCGCGGGTTCGTCACGCTCGACACAGATCTTGTATGTGTAGGCCAATGTTGCACTGCGTTGAAGGCACTTGAGATCTACTGGGAGTTTGGTCAGGACTCATTGCATGACACAGCGCTACTTGAGGCTGTGTTAAAGGCCGGTGCAAGTGTGCAACAACTCTCTATCAATAGATTACTACTTGAAGATGCAGATCAGATATTTCCCAATGACTTGAGTTGTCCGAAATTCACATGCTTTGACGAAATCGCTGTGACATTTGCGATTGCGTTTCCTAATTTGAAATGGCTCGAATTGACTTCGTGCCTCGTAGATATGAATATATCTATGTTGCGCGAGTTTGGTCCGAGTTTGCAAGGTGTTTGCGTGGATTTGTCCGGAATCGGATTGGATGAATGTGTAGGAATTCTTGAATGTCTGGCGTCGCGATGTCGAAATTTGAGATCGGTGTATTTGGTTACTTGCGACTATTATCATCCCCTCATTTACGACCTAGATAACAGTCGCAGATTTCCTTATTTCTATCGGGGAACGCTTGGAGCGTGCTGATGTGACATTCGTACCGCCTTCTCGAATTGCTGCCGTTTGTGCAGCCTGTCCAAACTCGAAAATGACTTTGCATGAAACTTTTACGAGCGGTCATGAGGTTGAATTTGATGTGCCTCCAAGAGCTTCGGTGCTGGGATCGAGACGAAGGTCATTGAACGCGAAGCTCACACCATCCATGCAACCGAACAAGATTGCGGAGACGTTTTCGCGATGTGACTCTCTAGTCACTCTTGAGATTCTTCTACCGAAAGTTGATCGAATCACTCTCGAGATTTTTTCTCGTCCACATCATTGCTTGACCACACTCCGCATTTGTTACATTGGCACAGTTACAGTCGCTATATTGCAGAATATGGCGCAAACAACGAGATCATTGCGCAATTTGGAGATTGATGCATTGAAGTTTGAAAATGTACAAGCTATCAGCGATGTGGTACATGCCAACTCTCATCTACGTGAGATTTCCATACTTCGCCAGAACTTACGCCCTGGCAACGGATCACAGAAGTTCTTCAGGGATGTAGTATTATCTGTGGAAAGCGCGAAAAACCTGGAAAAGCTTAACGTCAAACCGTCGGCAACTTATTGGGGCGTTTAGCGCGATTCTTCGTTCGAAGGAATCTTTCGAAACCTCATTTAACAAGGCGTTAGATGTCGCACAGGTGAGCCGAGACACCTCTTACAGATTCATGGTCGGGTTTGGGATAATCCTTAGGATATCGAAGTTTAAATAGTTATCAGCCTCTGTGAATAAAAACGTGTAACTGGTTCTCAAAATAAGCTATGCTCTTGACTAAATTCTTCGTTCTCACCATTTTCGGTTGGTATTTCACAACGAAGATTAAGATGGGACGCAAAAGTTGACTTCTATGTCTTATTCTATTAGTTTACGAGCTATTGAAACCAGAAAATGGTTGTATGTCTAACAAGCACAGATACTTTCAGTTTCTCGGTCTAGTAGTAAAGACAGTAAGATAAACTTTAAAAACTATTATTTTCCTGGAAGCTGACTGTCTACAGGAAGGTTTGCATTCTGGGTTTTACAATGTTTTTTTTGTATGAAACCGAAAGAAAATATGCGTTTCTATGATCAGTCCAAGCTTAAATGCCATGAGAAATTGAGTTTAATCTATCTACATAAATATAAGGCAGCGTGCAGGTATTAAGAGGCTATTTATTGTTCGTATTCATTCAACTAACAAAAGCACAACCGTGAAAGATCAATTGAGTAGAACAGATAGAAAACGTTTTGGCCTGAAATTATCTCTGTTCCATTTCAACATGCTAGAAATTATTAGCTAGTTTCCGCAATCCGGTAGATTTTTTCCAAGTATTCGGATTACAAAAAATATTTTAAACTTTGTAATAGTGCGTCTGCATTAAATTCTTTTATTTTATTTATTTGGCAGTTACATTTAAGAAACCAATACCATCTGTTTGAAAAATTATTCACTTATGTCGAGAAATTGCAAATTTATGAGCTTAATGAGTATCAAAAGCACATGAAGAGTTAACTTTACTCTGTAGTACGTTTTTGTGTTTTTGGACTTTTCACATTTATTATTTTATTGTTTTTTTTGAAATCTAAGAATAAATCGGCTTTATACATGGATAGATACAAGAGCTGAATTCGTCTCGAGGCAGTGAGAATAATGCTTGAAGGCTCTAAATAATTCGTGATCTGAATTCGAACGAGTCTGACACGGTATGCGACTTCCAGGTGGAGAAGGATTCTGCGACGGGAAACTTGATCGTGCTTCTTCTTTTAAATTCGAGGACTTCCAGATGCAATAGAAATTGTACGTCGAATTCTAGAAAGACCAGACTACGACTTTTGTTGAACATCAGGAGAAAGAGTAATAATTGATTTCATCAACCCACCCATTAAGCTCACAATGTTGCTATAACTTCATTCAAATATTTTCCGATTTGGCTTTCTGTGACCGTAACCACTTCTTCTTTCCCTGTGTATATTCTTTTCAACCCGTTGATGTTGATCAAGGTGAGTGTATTGACTGCGTGGTCTAGTCGGGGTATTCGAAGGTCCGGTTAGAACCTCGATCTGTCCGCACGATAGTGTAGAATCGGATGTTCTCTTTTCGTCTGTTGAGTAGTAGAATGACGAAGAGGACGTTGTTGACTGTCTGAATATATTAGAGATCTGGTTCAATTTAGCAGATGAACTTTAACTTGGTCGGATTTTATAGAAGTTTCAGGGGAATCCAAACTGAAAAACACAGTGTGAGTGTAATGAAAAGGCATCGAAGGCCAAAACATCAATAGCGCTTAAGTTTGAAGCTACCACTTGAAAATTTGGGGCGAGCTACCAATGAGCAATATTGTTGTGTTCACAACATTTAGTGAGGAGTGGCTAATTCCGCGCATGTATGATGAATAACCTTCTATCCCTATATATGTGTGATATGTAGCATTATTTCAACACAAACGACTCTGTAGAATAGCCGAGAACTTATCAGCTAATCATATCTAAAATAAAGACATTCCTTTGAAGTTTCTGAAGAATGAACGCGTTCTGCCCAACGGCACTGTGAAATGTGATGCTATCACAATTGCGAAATATTGCGTCGTTAAAACAAGACACTAACGCGCCTATTTACTCCCATATAGAACTGGTTCAAAGTCCACTGTCAACTAACTAATCCAAGAGCCTAATAGCTGCTCAGAATTTCGGAGCTCTTTAATCGTTTCCCGGAGCATCGTAGGATGAATGACGAAATTCATGCGGATTTCGTCGTACAGATCACCTTTATTAGGCAGTTCTTTTAATAGCCTGTCGAGCTCGTGTTCGTTAGAAGCCGTTCATTTTTACCTTTCAGCACTGAGCTTACTTCTTCAAGGGATGCGTTCTGCGCCCGAAGCCTGCACATTTCCGGAAAAATTTTCGCACTTTTCTTTTTCTTCAGGCTCAGCTTAAGGTCGCTCACAGAGAGAGCGCGAGCGTTCTCGAAAGGGACGTCATTCTGCGCCCCATGTTGTCTCTGTTCCCTCGCTTTGATTCTTGTCTCCATGGTTTCGAGGTCTTTGAAAAAATAACGAATTTATTAGTTAGCCAACTTGTAATTAGCTCGTAGTGGTGCAGTACGTTAACTTCTAAAGATGATAGCTGGCGTACTTTACTTCGTTTCTACGATTACAGGAGAACAATGGAATGCTATCGTTCCACAAAATGCTATGAAGTTACCACGTATTGTTCGAAATACTATTCCAGCACTTTAAGGAGACAGAACAGAATTGCAAGTTGAAAGTACTCTCGGCTAACCAGCTGGAAAAGACAAGATCGCTTAATCGTCCTTTCAGTCGTTAGAACGTTGTAGTAATCCGAAGAAAAAATTCTTCGGACTCCAACAGGGTTTTTTTGGAGTAACATCTTCGGCGCTGACGGCAGCCACTTCCAACATGGGCTTCTCCGATTCAATTTTCACTGTAGCCAGCGGCACATGCTACTGTTCCATGTGGCTCCAATCAACCGCCGCCTGAAATTCATCTGCAGCCAACAATTCCTGTTTGTCTGCTGCCTTAGCCACTTTTGCCTTTCCAATTTATCTTTCTCAGTTTTAGAGGTTACTTGTAGTGACACACCCAAATAGGCGAAAACAATTAAGTAGTTCGTGCATGGTCGTCGTCGGCGCGCGCTCACCCAATTCTGCAAACCTTTAGTTTAGGTCGTTTTAGTCTTGTCTGTGGTGTCGCCGTCTTAATCTCAAATCTCAAACTACCTAAACTAAAATATATAATCTATGATCCGTGGCAGGCGTAGAATTACGTTACTTGGGTGCAATGTTTTCGTGCAATAAAAGGGCAAATAAAGAGGAGTCGTATTCGATGCGGTGCCGTCTCTCTTTCCCCATGATTCACGCTACTGGCGATCGAGACGATTCTTTGCCATCATCGAACTAAAGTAAATGTGCTCTTGGAGTCCACACAGATCGCATTTGTTGAAATGCCATACGAGGCTATTGACAAGTTCGTATTTTGTCATGTTTCGATTCTTAATAGTCCAACAGTCAAGATAAATACGAGCGATATCAAGGAGAAACACATGCAGTAGGATTTTATTCATCAGATGAAGTAGACCGGTATTCCGTACTTTAGCTGTTGCCGATACTTCAGAAACGTGCTGGTTTAGTCACTATAGGCGATAGGCGAATAGGAAGTGGAGGTGTCGTTTAGGTGGTGCTGAGATTACACCGAACCTTGTAAATAGTGCTGCACGATTAAGTAGACGATTTACAGCTAAAGTTACTTGAAATTTAAACATGAAAACAACAAAATTCTATCACATCTTAATTTACCCTAGCCCTACAAAACATATCCATCCTTGATATTAGTGCTCGTTCCGTAGTTTCACGTATCAGTTTGAAAACAATATCAAATGTTTTCGTCGCGCAGCTAGAGGTGAGTTTGATCGTGAATTTGCAATTCTCCGACGTTTTAGTTCGTAATACACGCGTGGTTAGTTATACCTGGAACAAAGTGGGGAGTGTATCTTTGGACCCGGTAAATATTTATGGCCAGACTGCTACCGCATCTGCTGTACTAAACGATTAGTCTATATCTTAGAATGAGGATGCTGCTTTTCCACGCTTTCATTTATCGCAAGAACTTGACTAATAGATCCAAAATATCTTATCAGAAGATTTTGGGTGCACCAACTTTGACATTTAGCATTCTGCTAAACATGGGTAAATGAGCTTATCGTTTAGCCGAAACCGATTTTCGAGCTTATACTTCGCCGATTTTATCTCAAACCAACGAACAATCCATTTGTTTGGATCAATCAAAAGATACTGCGAAACCTTCATCGAGCCAAATTTGCTATATTTATGTTACGTATCGTTCTCGAAGTCGCTACTCATCACTTTACCCACAAGTATAGGATTCCTGTAGGTCGGAGAGGAGAAATCAACGCTAATTTCTGCGAAAACGAAATGCCCTACTAGGCGCAGCGCGAGATTTCTTCTTGTACCCATCGAAGAACGAATTCGACAGCTGTACTTACATACAGGAGCTGACTTGGCTCGTTTTCCGTTGAATAATGACTTCATACATACTGCTATACTGTCGTGTAATACAGATGTGCCCATAGTAGTATAATTAAGTTCGTCTTCGCAAAACTCGCATCGATCGAATTCATTTGGTATCCTGAAGTACGACGGCAACGAATACCTTAGTCGTTCGAGATTTTCAGGACGAGCGCTTGTACTTAGCATATTCTCGATAGCTCGGTTAGTCCGGCAGCATCAATTTTTCGTACAACAGTTGAAGAAAAATTGCATGGAAGAACTGCCTTACGGAAGCAAGCAGTCTTGGTAGTATCTGACGAATGACCTCGTCGGATTCCACAGACTGAGTTTTGACGAAATGTTTTGTTGTATCCTGTTCTACGTCCAGTTTGAATTTCTATTCATAGTAGTCCAATACTGCTGTCACTACTGTCATAGCCGTGACAGTTACGCGCTTTTTCGCAAGTGCACTAGGCTAATTGTTTTATTGATATAGGTATTGGTTTCTACTGTTTTTCGAAATTTCACAGTTGGAAAGTAGAATACATTGATATTGCCTACTCGATGGCCTCTTGTTACGACAGTCTCAACGCGATGCGAGACTGGGGCACGAAGCACGACACGATACCTCAATTATTATGGCGCGTCGCTTACGTCGACTGCTTGATAGCTACAACGAAAGCAAAACTGATGCTACAGAAGCATCGGAGTGTCATTCGTCGCCTCGAAGCAACTGGAAGTTGAAGCGAGTGTCTGGGGTCTCTATTTCAGAAATATCAGACAGGGTAAAACACAAACGCACGATATAAGCAGTCTTGAAACAAGTTGTGATGTTATCGGTCGACATGGCGACGTTATTACATAAAACGGTGCGCGGCGCTGCGTGAACGGCGCTCGGAGAAAAATGTTCGGAACAGACCTTAAAATTAAGATACAGTTGTTGCAAGTACCGGAGCGTTGGCGAGCGAGTATTTGGTTGCAGAACCTTCATGACCAAAGTAAATGTTAGTTTTCACAACAAGGAGTGACGTAGCACAATACGCACTTATTTTACGGTTACATTCGTACTGAACAAAGATATATCACCAAATTAGGGCTTTCCCTACCCAACTAACAATTTTTATTTATTTTACTACTTAGTTACCGGAGTTCTAGAGATTAGTGACTGCCCAGTCACATCGAAGAACATGCAGTTAGACTTTCGCTTTACAGTAAATATTGGTATACAGCACGAGTTTTTGATGGACTAAACAAGAACTTAGGCCGATCACCTGTTCGCAAGAGTGAAAGTCTCAGGATTGTGTGGATGGCGCCATTCGTGCTTGTAGGCCCCGATTTAGTTGGCATTCTCTAACCTCCTGTATGACACGACCTAGTCTTCTTCACTCAACTGTCCTGTCCTTGTCGTGGTGCTGCGTGTTTGTAGTTCGTCAGTCTTGCTGAGCTGTGGCTGCATCACAATGACATAATTTTTCTCAAATCTTCTTCTAAATGTTAAGAACCAAACCATTAACTGGAAGAACACTGGTCGAAACGATGAAATTATGCTTCATGATCCCTATGAAAATAATTGATCGCTCAGAATGTAGAACAACTAAGGTTTCTTGTATAAGTACGGAGCAACCATTTAAGCTATCTGAACTTAACTCAAGTTTCATCCCTAGACAAAAGTTTCTTATTCCCATGTTAGACAAGAAATTACCGTTAAATATCACTACATAGATAACCGAACTAGTCTCGAAAACTCATGCTTTCATCATTCGGATACCCGGAATTTCGTAAAACTTAGTCAATTTGGAGTAGAAACTGAAGTAATTAGAGCCTGAACCGGAACTAAAGTAGTTACCAAGATCTGAACTGCTGACAGCACTTCTAAAAGGAAAAACATTTAAAGGCTCGAATGACCTAGTTCCGAACGGTGCCTGGAAACGCGGAAAGTAGATTTTCTATGAATAAATCTTGAATTCCAAGATTAAGCCTGAGTAGGGTTAAATGCAGGGATTTCATTTTGATGTTTCGAGAAGGACATTTTAACATTCGAATTAAAAATTAGCTGAGATTCGTAGCGTTCAGCGTTTTTGTTGGGCTTCCTCCTAGAGATCGCCTTGAAACAGAAAGAATGAAGCTTTTCTTGTAGTCTTACGTTCCAAAAATATATCCACCGGCTAGATGGCTCGTGCTTTTAAGATGTAAATTCTTTATTTAAGATAAAATTCGGTGTCCGGTGATGAGGACATGTTTGTGTTTCTTTCGGCGATAAAAAGGTTGCCTCAAAGTACAGTGGCTGTCCAGAATGCCGCCATCGAATACCAACGGGCAAACGCATCTTGATTCTTTTCTTCTAGATCTTTTCAACGGTTTCAATATCAAACTCGATTGCGTTCCCTTTCCTCAATTACCATTTCTACGATTATTCGGAGCTGATGCACACTGTCCTTAGCTACGGTATACCGCCGACTTCTGGAATCACCGTTATCATAAAAAACGCAGTAATCCGAGTGAAAGATGGAAAGAGAAGCGCGGAACAGTAATACCGTGCCTTTGTGTATGCACAATAATAGAAATAGAAAGTTATGCAGTAAACCAGAATCGTTAACTTTCATTCGTTGACAAGTATCAGTCTGAATTTTTTCGGTTTCGAGAAACCTCGAAATTCTGAATGAAGCGGAAAAAAATCTGCAGCATTTCAGCAAACTCAAGGACACATAATGTGAAACCCAATTAGATTCCCCATTGAAGAAATGGCAATGAAAGAGTAAATGGAGGAAGAGTGCTGAGTTCCGAGCCCGCACAATGCACGCAGTGAATAGTGGAAATTTCCTAGATTTGGGAATTAAATTTATAAGCTGCTTTAATAATACTTAGAAACGTTGTCTAGATGTATTTATTTCTAACATTTTATGCAATGCCATGCAAAACGGTACTAATTTCAGAGGTCTGTGCCGGAAGATGATGCAATGGTGAGAATTTAATTTTCTTAGTCGCCACCAATTGGTTTTTCGATGACATAGTTGTGTATTTCAGCATACCCCTAAAGATGCAAAAAAACTGCGGATTATGTCTGTTCAGTCAGCAATGAGTCTGATTCGAATGAACGGAATGGAAAGAACCTATACATCAACATAGATAAAACAGCAGCGTGTTATGATACTTATCATAATTACACCAAGAATGAAAAAAGAGCGAAGAAAGTATCTGTGTGGCATGAATGCAGCCAAAAGAAGCGCAGAACTGTGTGCATGACTGCTGCACGTGATGGAAACAAGCTATTATGGTTTGTAACATTCAAAAGTGCTATCAATGGGTCAATTGCAAACAGTAAACAAGATATCACGCCTAATGGAGTGTATGAATGCATCTATGTAAAGGGTTGGATACTTGACCGAGTGATGAAATTGCATAAAGGTTGTATGGAAACCTTACAAGCAAGAAAATTTAACTCGGCATTTCTGTCGGACTAAAAAATCTCACATGAACTCTAATTGTATTGATTCTGTGGACAATTTGGGCACTCAAGTGATTCAAATTCTTAATAAGCTCGCACTAGCAAGCCAACCTTTTGATTTGGAATCATCAAACCATTCAGAACACAATCAGTGGAATTTTGTCCGGAATGGAAAGATGCTGAATACCCGAGGTTAAAAGAGGCTGTGAAATGTTTTGTACCAATCCGTATTGAAAAAATACACTGATTGGACATAACTTGGAAAGAGTTTCCACAGAAATTATTTTGAATTCTATAAAAAATTAGATATTAATATAAACTTTGCTTTGAAATTCGTGCAGAAGTGCTTTCTTCAGCAATGTCTGTGCTACTGAAGTGAAGACTATACAGCATCTACGAGATATGGGCGTGTTGAGCATAGAGATGGTGTGCCCAGATATGGGTTGTGGCGCGCTCATGAAAAGCGACATGAATCGATTCCGATGGAGGTGCTTCAAACAGAATTGTTGAAAGGAGCTATCTATGCGAGGTGAAAACAAGTTTCTACACTATACTGAATCTAGTAGACGAAGACATTGACGTTTTGAAAGTCAACCAAATTCTAGAATTATTGCACATGTTCTCGTTACAAGAGCTGCTATTCGAGAGGTTGTGTACACAGCTAGGCATGCTCTAAACACAGTAGTAGACTGGTACAACCCAATACGAGAAGTATGTATGCACTCTGTTCAGAATCAGCCGAAAATGGTTGGAACAGTAGCGAGACCCGTCCAGATAGACGAATGATCTTTTTTGGACATCGAAAATATGGAAAAGGAAGATTGATGAGAGGAAATTTAGAAGACAATGGCTCAATCCATGTATCTGATGAACTACCGGATTGAAACACAGAAGATTCATCAGACCAATCTTTCAATGTTGATGATCCTTCGTTGTTGTGGGTCATCAGTAAATATGCCAACAAGCAGGAATTTCGTTTCATACGTGTACGAGATTGACCTACTGTTACTTTAATACTCATTATTGAGAAGTACGTAGAGTCAGGGAGTGTTTTTATCACGAATTTGTGAATTGGTTACAATCATCTCAACCAGCGTGGTTTTATGCATGAAACTGTTAAACACAGTGAGAATTATGTGAATCCCGAAACCTACTACCACACTAAAGGTGTTGAACGTTCGTCGAAAACTGCAAAGATAGGACTTCATTACCAGATCCAGAACCAATCGCTGTTTCAGAGCCATTTGAATGAGGTCTCTTGTCGCATGCTTCATAATGACAATATGCATGATCTGCTTCCTTCTTTTCTAGATGACGTTGAAACAGATTACAGATGATGTTTAACTCCAATAAAACAATCTTTATATCGATCCCGAATTTTCTAATTCAGTTCAGATTCAGAAGGGACGCCGACTAGTACGTTACCAATTAATGCACAGTAAGCTGCTTGAGTAAGATTATCTCAGTCGACCCCTTTCATTTTGATTTATACTTGGGGTCCAGGAGTCAGAGATATACGGTAGTACAGTAAGTCCGGAAATTATTGTCCAAGATATTATGAGCTATGTAGAAGGGTTACAAGACCATCGTACTGAAATCCTAAAAGTTTACAAGTTTTTCATGCTTGATATTGAAAGTTAGAAATATACAGGGTGTCCCAAAAAGAAAACTATATAAAGAACTACTCATAACTTGTAGGGTTCCTATCATCATCATACATTTGGCATATCATTTGAAAGGAGAACACATCAAAATTCTATTAGTTAATCAATCTTTCGATATGGCCTCCATTAGTGTTGCTGAAATAGTTAAGACGCAA
>JAAUYH010126913.1_pt1 | contig 13420 bp, 8 predicted proteins | sample 7278061 | NCBI WGS metagenome assembly JAAUYH01 (sample SAMN14350203, study PRJNA611818) | marine sediment metagenome | isolation source: surface marine sediment (0.6m) | place: French Polynesia: Moorea | collected 2018-08
AGTCTGACATTTAAAACACTGCAACCGTTTCGATGACTGTTGATTTTCGAAGTTCAGCAAAATTATAGAAAGAATGAATACACAAGAGTAGTGCATATGACCAGAGTACCAGAAGTACAATATGTCGTGCGTTCGGCTAGTTCACTAATTTCAGAAAGATGTCCAAACTCAGATTTGATACTTTCCAGAAATGCCCCGGACGTTCGGTAGTACTTCTCATTACACATGTGCATGATGTATGGACACGAATTCCTTTAAAAATAATCTGATGTCTTTCGTCCACCGAATCTAGATAGAAATAGACAACAGCAAGCTAAGCCAGGATGGTACTAGTATAAATTAGGAAGAGGGCGCGATATGAATCACTCTGGAAAATTCCGAGTTGAATGCATATACTAGTGGCCTCCCGTCCCAAGATACCAGAGAACATGAATTTGAAGAAAAGAAAATAATACAGGCTGTTGATAGTGCAAATATGAAGATGCCGAAAGATAGTATCGAAAGATCCTCAGACTGACCATTCGAATGCATTTTATTGCTACATTTAGGCAGATAGATTACCAAAAATGGAAAGGATAGACCTGAGAAGAAATCATACTGATCGGGTTGTGTCGGTTGTAGATTTTAGATGATCCCTGCCAGCAGGTTGCAATATCGCGGAAATTGGAACAGAGCGTATCACAGATTATACACTCTCTTGTGTTAGAAATACAGTATTGTCTTGGGTCCGATTATGGCTGCTAAGAGCTAAATTATGCGTATTGGATATTCAGGATAGTTGGTTAATCATCATCCCAATAGCTTTATTCTTACCCAAATAACTCGGATGAATCTAAAGATAGCGCGGTCAACTCCAAAGATATAATTGCCGTTTTCGAAGTGATCATTGCACGTAAGACAAGGTTTCGAGCATTGCAAGAACGCAGTAAAATAAAAAGATTGTATACCGCGAATAAGGTATGAATTCAAAATTGATGTATACTATATCTTATGCAGAATCCTTTCTATAAATTCAGCGTAAAAATATTTCCCATTCTCTGTAGAATTCACGCACTATTTGTTATTCTCTTCTTCAGCAGAGTCGGACATGTAACCTCATATAATTTTATATATTCCTCAACGCATTAAATCCAAAAATGTACATGTTAAATGATTGTACAGTACACCTATCAGAAAATTGTTAGTTCCACTTCGATACATGTTTGGCAATGAATGTCAACTGTCCGCACTTTTTCTTGCTTCTCGTTGAATTTCAAAATTTATTATATTATTTAATAGTAAGTAATTATTAGTGCCGATTCGCTTTATTAGATGAATGAAAAGCTGAAAACATACAGTTTCTTTCGATAATTTCATAATTGGAAAGCCTTGCAACATTTTCGGTGATCTTGGGACCCAAATTTTATTTATCTGATAGAAACATCTGTCCAGAAAATGAAATAAACTCTACAAGGATCTGCTTTGTTTTGATTGTTTCTTCGTTATAATTCATTTAAGATCAACTTGTATTAGTTCCCTTACTTAAACTGCTTCGTTATTCTTCCAATTTTTTTGAAATTTTAAGCTTCCTCGTACAAGTACTGCGATATTTCAATTTTTCTGCGCGTAACTCTGATGTTTTTCTTTTGCCCATCAAAATAAATATTGAAGCTCTTCAAATCTTTTTTACTCCTAAATCTTTAAAAATATTTCGAGTATTTGTTCTGTTTCATATTCGGAAGAACCTAAGACTGATGGAGTAGAAGTACTCAGAGGGATTAGTAAAGGAATATTAAAAATTTTTTCTCCAAAGCACCTCCCCCTTCAACTTTTTCCTTCAGTTTAATTAACCGTATCTGTTGCTGACGATGGTTAGCAAGAGTTTGCGTAAGTACAAAGGATCGATACAGCGAACATTGGAGTTATCAGTCTACTGGATTTGCTATACGGAACATAAGGAAGACCACACTATACCCCATGGGAAGCAGAAGTACCACAGACGGGTCACTAATGACATTTAGAATGTCATCGATGATGAACACACATAGACTCGTGGTGTCACATTGTGAGCAAGGTGAATACAGGGACTGGTCAAGTAAACTAAGACTGGTGAAAATGCAGTCTAGTATTTTGGAATAGAGGAAACAGAGAAATCGGTCAGGTATTTCGCAGGTGAGGTAGTATGAAGTAATTTATTGATGTCATTTTTTGTCATAGTTTTTAATTTGCAGAATTGTTGTCCCATATTGTAGCTAATCAGAAATGAAATCGGGAATATAGTGGAAAGAACGGCTTGGTCTTAATCGTACTGTAAGAATTTAGTGGATTATAACCTGTACTCTAGAGTGGATGAGGGCAACAATTGTTTCAACTGCTTGACAGCATTTCATATGTAAATTAAAGGGTTAAGCGTTCCTATAATTAAACTTACTTATTAATTGGTTCACCAATAATTGCTCTATGTGCCATGGATAAATTAATAGCCAATCAGAGGGTTTTGACGAAACGAGATCAATTCATTATTAATTGACGACAAGCTTTCATTGCGGAGTCGTGGGGATTTCTTCGAGCGAATATGAATATCGTATTGTACGCTGTACCATGCTATACAGTTTGTTAGTAGTGGCAGGGCAGCACCAGATTTGATGAGACTGCTGGAATTCTGTACGAGCAGCCGTTGTGGCCGAACAAATCTCGGTCGTAACGCAACACAGACAAAGATGCAGAGAGTCGCTGGCTTGACTTTCGGTAACAACATCTTAGTACTTTTAATTAGTAAAGCCACCAATTGCTTGACCACTGTGCACAAATCAAAATATTACAGAACGATGCGATATCGCGAGTACGGTACAGGGAGGCGATACGAATTTGGAAGATTAGTTTGCAAGGGCGTTCCAAAGATAAGATAAACCGGCCATTGGCCTGGGATGCCGACGTTGTGCGGGTGCACACTGAAAAAGAATGACAGACGAGCACGACATTCGCAGCGGCACATGACATCAGCTTAGAAAATAAACTGTCGCGCCAACAGTGAGACTGTCGGTCTTCTCACAAACAAATCCAGCACAGGGATCATGAATTTTGTTGAGTGCAATGAGGCTCTTGAATCCCCACGAGCGCTCGATAAGTTCCGACGTTTCAATTTCACGCGACAACTTGGCGCTCACTGCCGTCGACTCGCCGGCCTTCACGAGGAACATGTGAAACTTGACTTTCGACACGCCGAACCCGGGGACCATTCGTTTCGCGCGCAAATGAAGGGATAACGAAATGTCGCGCTTGTTGTCGTATCCCCTAGGCCAACATTCCAATCTCCAATGCAAGTCGCGAAAGTCGTCACAGGCCCACGGCGAACTGACCATGCTTTCCTCGCCACAATGGCCGCTTTCGCGTGATACACCATAAATCCGATGTGTTATAGTGATTTGTCGCGCGTAACGCAATCTCGGGCACATGTGGTCGCTGTCTACCGCGCATCCCGCCGGCATTTCCACCAATCTCCTAATCACCTTCTCCCGGAACGGACCAGCCTCATCGGTCAACGCCTTGCAGACCAACTTGGTATCCATCTCCGATAAGTTGGAGAGATCCACGGTGCGCAGGAGTCGATCTCGATATTTCTTTCGCTCAGGCCCATTGTCCAGCCAATACACCGCGGCTTCGAACACTTTCACCTCACTGCGCACGACGAGATTCGGACTGTTCAACATTTTCTCCACGACGTCCACATCCAACGCAAGGTACGAGGTTGTCACGGAGACCTGTTCGAAGCATTCCAACGCTCTGGATTCCGCTAACGACCTGACCGACCTCAAGCCGTACTTGTCGGCGGCGCGGAGGATGGTGCAACAATTGTCGGGGGTCAAGTTATCGGCCAAAAACTCCGACACGGTGTGCAGCATGGAATCGATTTGAAAGCGGCGAATGCCCTCGAGCACGGTCAAGGCCCTGTCGACGGACTCGAAGCGCACGTCGGCGCTGTAAATGAAGTCCATGACCAGGCCCCAGGTGGAGCTGTCGAGGTCCTCCAATGCAATCTCGGCCTGCTCGGACTCCTTGAAGCCGTTGGTGAACATGGCGCGGAACACGTTCGACGCGGCGGCGAGGACGACGCGGTGGGCGGGGAAGCGCTCGCCGCCCACGAGCAGCACGATGTCGAGGAGGGAGTCGAACGCGGGGTTGTGCCGCATGTCGCTGAGCGCGGTGAGCAGCTCGCTCGCGTGACAGCGGCGCGGCCGTTTCTTGCCGCCGCACGCCGTTGAAACGGAAGCGATGGAATCGCTGTCCTCGCCCGCATCCGTGTGCAGGCTGGGCGAGGGGCTGGGCGGGCGCAATCGTTCCATGGTGACGTTAATGATGCGTGTAATAAGTTTGCCGGCCAAATATGTCCGGCAAAATCCCCCGTACGTGAACCAAACTGGGGCGTAATGAATGTTTGCGCAGAGCACCGCGCCTAATCTGATTGGATCTGGAATACAGTACAATTGCCCAATGGGATCCGTTGAACTGTATATTTAACGGCACGCCCGCTGCATAACTATATACAATTCCGAATTATACAAATTTCGAACACTTTTCCACATCGGTGCCGCTAATTATTTCCGTATATACTGATACCACTTCATCAACAATCGCTTGTACGCCACCTGCCCGCCGCGGCTGACGTGATAGACGCCGCCGACATGCCTGAAAAACCGCCGTCGCAAGTTGCACCTCGGCGCGATGCGAACGGACCGCTTCAGGTCGCCGATGATCCACGGCTTGCGATGGTTGCACAGTTCGCGCCCCGGAAATGATACCGGCACGAAGTTCACCACATTACGCTTCAGTTGCGCATTCAGCTTGTCTACCAGCCGATTCATCGCGAGCTGCACCGACGTCGAGTGACACAAGCCCTTCGTTCTCTTGCTGCCGCCGCGCGCGAACGGTCGTGGATAGCCCGTGAACACGATGACTGCGTTGGGGAAGCGACGTTGCAGTCGCTTCTGCAGCGTACGCGCGTCACGTCCCACGACGTCGCGCACACGACGTTTCGACCGGCGTATCGCAGCGTGGCATCGCTTCGGCGCCACCGCGGAGGTCAGACATGACCCCACCACTTCGCCGAAGCCCATGTCGTTGCCGCCGATAGTCACGGTGACCAGCTGCGCGTTTTTCGGTGCATACTTGATTTGTTCTTCTACACTATTGCGGCCCTTCAACATGACGGCACCCATGCATGCGCGAAAATCGAAATGACGCGCACCGATTGCGCGCGCGAGCAGCGCGGGATAGGCGTTGCGGTTGCGGAAGCAGCACCTGTCGTAGTCGCCAGACTTCCGAGGCAGGCCCCCGCCACCGCTGCCGATACCCGCCGCGTACGAATCACCCAGCGCCACGTAGTTGATGTTCGTGGTGGCCATCCGCTGCACGCGCAGCGCGCCCGGCATGGGGCGCACCTTGTTCCACACCCGGCGCCGAAAGTTTCGCGCCCGCCGTCTCACGTTGCGCCACCCAGTTGACAGCCGCGCTCGCCAATCCCGGAAGAATGACGCTGACGCCGTCAGCTGCACCTCGGCGATTGTGCCGTGCCGCTGCGCGGCGGCACCGACGAACAGCAGCAACGCCAGGAGCACGAGCTGCCGCATGGCGCAGGTGATGTGGTGGGCGTGTTGGGCGGCGCACGGGCCAGCTCTACATGCGGCTCCGGAGGGGTATTTGTGTTGAACGATTTCCGTAATGTACAGACGTTAGTTACACGACCCGTGGCCCCGTGTTATTCGTTCACCCAACACATCCACTGTCGTCCACTGCGCTGCGCAGTATGCAGTGACTCGAACACCCAACGATGTTTCAATACAGTGAACTCGAAGCTTGTTACTTGCGTCTGCACTTCCAGCTGCACTTATCTGCACAATCGCACCACGCCAACTTGCATCGCGTCCGGTAATTGTGGGCGTCCAAAATTGGAGAAACCTTATGCTGAGGCATGGGCGGGTTGGATTATTTCCGGATCCCATCGTAAGCCAGCTTTCTCGGATATATTAAGAATCGCTGATAAATTGCCCACCGTTTGTGCGGCACTCCAGTCGCAGAGCGTCGTCATGGAAGAATACCAGAGAGGGAGTGGACCTATCGGTAGTGCCATGGTGTGGTACAGTACACTTCCTTGGCCTCGCCAACTCATGATTTGAGCTACGCTGTCAGTAGAAGGTCGCAATTTCTTTGGATGTGGTTGTGTAAGGTACGGTGGAACAGGTTGAAGCATGAGAACCAGACAAAATCGGAGAAACACCACAACGGTTCTGGTACGGCTCGGTACAGTTGTCCCATGCTACAGTACAAGCCGCCTTTTTTCACTGACTCTTCATGTTACACACAACTTCACTGTCCGCGTAGGAAAGTGGATTTGCACTGTACACCAGTTCACTTGTCCGCTTCTTATCCATATCGTCCACGTACCACCTGCGTGCGTACAGAACTGTTCGTTAGTTCTTCGTTGCTCAAGTGCGGAACGTACTGTTCGGATGAGAAGTAGGTTGGGTAGGTGCAAGCTCGTCTTGCTACCCACAGCAGTCATAATATTCGAGTTAGAGTTGCGATTACTCGCATCGCAGCCAATCTGTAGGCGGTAGGTAACATGTAACTTACAGATTCTTGGTTTTCATCTCCTTCTCACATTTCACGTGCGTGCGAAAATTATACCCAGATTTTCTAGGAAGCACCCTTCCTAACCTCCATGAACAACATCGTGGGTAGCGGTAGCAGGTTCTTCTTGATAATCGGGAGCACTCACCATCCTCTGCTACCAAAATGGCCATGTTGTGAACAATCCACCCCGATTATCTAATTCTTCTTCTACTTCTCCTTCACATCCCAAAAGGCAATTTGATAGCTCAGCACCACCTACCATCTACCCCAAGACCCACCAGCCGAACCCAACCCCAAACAAGCATGGCACGTTCCAAGCAGACCGCGCGCAAGTCCACAGGCGTTACGATACACGCCAGCCGCAAGCACTTAGCGAGCCGCGCCGCACGCAAGTCGGTGCCCTACGTCCCTGGGGCGCCGGTGATTCACACGGCGCCACGCAAGACCACGCCCGCCACGCGCACGTGGACGGGACGCCCGCCGAAGCAACGAAACAAACGTAAGTCGCACAATCCAAACCCCACGAACACCTACTGACATCGCGGCGTCCACAGCCGGAACGGTTGCCTTAAGGGAGATCAAGCAACTGCAGAAGACCACGAACCTGCTCATCCGCAAGCTACCGTTCCAGCGCTTGGTTCGCGAAGTGGCGCAGGATTTCAACCCCGACATCCGTTTCCAGCGTGTCGCCGTGGACGCGCTGCAGGAGGCGTCCGAGTCGCACCTCGTCAACCTGTTCGAGGACGCCAATCTGTGCACCATTCACGCGAAGCGTGTCACCGTGTTTCCACGCGACATCCGTCTGGCGCGCCGCATTCGCGGCGATATCGCGTAATCTCGCTCGTTGTGATCTGCGTGCTGGTTTGATGTTGAATCGCATGGAATTCGACGGAACTTGGTCCGCCTGTGTCGAAAATGAGTAGTCGAGTTGTGTGAAGCTCGTATGATCCATCGGCGTCGAAAAGAGTTGAAAAGGTAGTGACGAGATCTTGAATGATTCACACGACGGAATGAGTAGGAATGAGTGGCCTTTGCGTTAGATGAGTGGTCGCCCGAAGTACAACATACTCAGTTGTAATCTCGCTTCAACTATCCTCTCTTTCATCAATATGTGTATACCGAGGGAATGAAGGTTTCAGTAGGAAATAGCCTCGTTTGCGCTCGACAAACAGTTGCTTGTTAGGTAAATCAATCGGTTGCAATCTCCCTTACTTCCCCCACCTTTCCTCGCCGTGTATGTGCAACCGAGCGCAGGCGCTGATGGGCTGTTTTTTTTGAATCAGTGAACCATGTAAGGTGTCGGGAGACAGTGCGATGAGAGGTGGTTGCCGTCAATCTGTTCCACATATTTGTAGTTTGCGCGCAACCGTGGGTACGGGAACGTAGTCCGTACAGTGGGGGCGATGTTATGGTGGTGGTGGCGATGGCAGTCAATGGGGTGTATGTTTCCACTTATGACTAAGTGGCTCACCGCGATCGTAGAGAGAAAAAATCTGGTCGCTATATCCAAAATCGAAGAATATTTTTTTGACGAAACAAACATTGAACGAGCATCTTCATTTCGAATGCACTGCTAGGATCTTTGCTCGATCCATACTCTTTCACGTACAGCTGTGTGATCTGCGATTGAACCTCCCACATTCTCAGACTTAGCCGACCCGCGTCGTATCGGTATGGGAACGAACCATAGGAACATTGTGCATCAAAGTGCTAGCGTTTTTGTGGATAAACAACAGTACAGTACGACCAGAGATGGCGAGAGTGCGAGGTGAGGCGGTCGTCAACCTGCTCACTTTCAGTACACTATCTCGTTTACTGAACGTGTAAGAATAGACCTCAGAAGCCCTATCTAACAAGAAGTTGAGTAATACAGGAGGTAATTGCATCATCCAAATTGCTATTGATATCTACGTTACTACTGATTTTGGTGATGTCTTGAAGAACCTGATTAGCTAGCCGCAATCCTTTTCGCTCATCAGTTTCTATAAAAATATGTCAAACTGTAGAAACCTATCACTCGCACTTGTTCGATCGAGGCCGCAGGATCAGATTTAGGGGACTCAGTTGTGCTGTTTCGCGGGAGACTTTTGTTTTTCAGTGCTGCTGAATGTATTATAGCCCGCCGTCTTCGGCTCTTGCTCCATTGCCGTTCGATACGACAAAACAAGATACCGCTCGCTTTTCTTCTATCGACAAACCCCTAACGTTCTTACATTGAAGTTTCACAATGTAGGATTCGGAAGACTACCAGTGCGTGATACTGGTGACGGCACGCAACTGGTTGCTAGTCTATGACTATTCGTCAATAACCACATCGAAAGCAGCGCGTATATCGCTCATAGTAGAGCTATCCTTTCGCAGTTGTTTGATTATTTAATCCAAAATATGCAACTATCAAGCGTATTTTTGAGGTGGGGTTGGTGCGAGAGCGTTTGTGAGTGAAAGTGTGCTAGGCCTTACTCTCGAGCAATAAGATGCGCGGTTCAGAGGATAGTATTGGAAAGTGAAAATCGAGGTGTACTGTACTGTACGCATTATGGTGCGGTATCACATGATATATGAAGAAATTACTTGTGACGTAGACAAATGAAGTTGGTGCGAATTGAGGTTCCTACATTCGCATTGATAGTCAGTGTACCAGATTACTGGGGAGTGCTAGGCAAGCAGAGCTTGTGGATTACATAAGTTATGCGATATTCGTCCTGCTCGGCACAGTACAGTACAGCAGTGTAGTGTCTAGGCGTGTGTGTGTCGAGGGGTTGCAGTGCTTACCAACGAATTGACCGAGTGATCGAAATGTCTACGTACGTAATACTCAAGCAGTGTCGGAGGGCTGTAAGAAATTGTGGCCAGCTGTGAAGGGAGAGCCTCCTTCGTACAGTACACCTCACTGTAATATTGGGTTGGTGTGGGAGAAGAATGTCGAAATCAAGCGGGGTATTGTACTGTACTGTTAGGAGACAAACAAATAATGCTTGGTGCGCTTGATGAGCGATCCTTGGGAAGTGATGAGTCAAAAAATGAAATCAATGCGGTGCAGTCGAATACCGTAGCACTGCATACGACATGACCCGAATGTAGACACGGAAAATGAGACGTCGCAGTGAGAGCCAATGGGAAAACAGGTAAGACCTATGGGAACTCGTATTGCTTTACCTTTAATATCGCAATAGACTAGAGAGGATTAAGAGGACGCAACACGTCAAAAAATGGGCATTAACGCGGTTGGCAAGTGTAGAGCGCAAGTTGGGGTGTGTTTGAGAGTGGTCGCGAAGGGGCGAGGAAGTGTGGTTAACGCGAATTGTGCACCGACAAGCGGACCAATTGAAGCGGCTGGTGCTGTAAATCAACCGATATTCAAATGATTGGTGGCCCTGCTACCCTAATTAACTGCTTCCGTTCACGTGCCTGAAAGTGCGAGCCGGCCGCCATGCGAAAAAATTAGCAAAATACTAATGTGTGGAGTGTGCAATTTGCCGCAGTACACTTCCTACCGTATGTTCCATGCGAATCACGTAGCCTCGGCTCGTAAATCTCCAGTAGTTGATGTGTCCCGTTGGCATTATGCGCATGACGACACTAAAAGGCCAAAAAGGGTTACTATCCATTACAAAAAGATGTACCCACGTTCTCCAGCAGTTAAGCCACGCACACACCTGTCGCTTCTCTCCCTTCTCCCCTCCCTCCCTCGGTTCCCACGCTTCCCGTCTCTTCCACACTGCACCGCACCACGCCGCGTTCATCTAGCGACGACGACGACGACATGACTTCCGTCTACCCATGTCGCAGCATTGGAACCAGTGCCACTGCGATTGCCGGTTCTCCTGTTCTCTCCGATTTCTCTGGCTCGGAATTCTCCCGTGTTACCGATTCCGATTCTCCGCTCAACGATTTCGACCCGTTTCTCATTCCTCTTCCATTCAATCGAAGCCCCGCCACCACGAAAATGGCTAATCGCCCCGACACCAGTACCAGCAACGCTGCCGCTGGTGCGCATATAACTTTCACTTCTTCTCCCATCGTCCGTTCATTGCCATCCTCAACCTCATGTTCTCAATCTCTACGTAATCAAACAAGCACTCAAATACGACCCGCGCTCTTCGAGACTGAGGATCGTTTGCCAAACAGTAGGGGCGCGTTGATTTCGATTGTGCCGAGCGACGTGACTGTGCCTTCGTTCCGATTTGAGACTGAGCGTGAACTGAAGGTTGGCAAGGAGGTGGCAAAGCGAACGAGGAGGTTCGCGTGCACTGCGAAAGGCTGTGGCAAGTCGTTCGCCAAGAAATGGAACTTGCAAGCTCACGAACGCTTGCATTCTGGCTACAAGCCGTTCGAATGCCGCATTGGGTGCGGGGAGCGGCACATGTGGATGAGTTCGTTGAAAAGCCATGAACGTCGCAAGTGCAAGCTATTGCCCGAATCTCAACGCCTGCGACGGAAACCGCGCGCGAAGAAGACGAGCACTGCATCGACTACTAAACCTTCGACCGCTGATGGAACTCCTGCCGCTTCTCGATCGGCACAAAGTAACGTGGCGCTAACGCTACCGGAAAGGACAGATCGACGCGTGCAAGCTCCGAGCACCGAAGCACTATTCGAATTCGAGCTTGAACTGGAGAATATCATCGCCAAGTACTAACAATAAAAAGGAACACATTAACTGTTGTGAGTTTCTACTGATGTAGTCGTGAACAAGCCACTCGCCGACCAGTAAAGACGACGTGTTCTCACTTTCCAACGACGTTCGCACTCGTACAATAGTTCGCAGAAATAGTGATCATATTTATGAGAGAGAAGACGCGCGTGCATTCGTTCTGTTGTGAGGATTGAATTAAGTGTGCTCTGTCCTCTTCCACTAACAGTAAACACACTTCATTACATCAAGAAAATCAGTTCCACAAATTGATAGATGTTCCGGTAGTTTATCGATTATTTATTCTCACTAACGTAGCTTCCGTTAGATTAGTTTGCTTAATCTATGTTTCTATACGATACTGTATCATTCAATCCGCTAACCGAATTCAAGAAGTTATTAATATGGAAAATCAACGATCACGTTAATTGAATGTTAACGTATTCTTGTACCAATCCGGAAACATAAAGCTTACTATCAGCGATCAACTTCGGCCTCTCGATTTCCTTCGCGTCTTCTAAAAACGTCAAGTACGCAGTTTAAGGTTCTGTGCTGGCTCGAAAGGTCATTATTCAGTTTTCTAATCATTCGATAGTGGACTCAAGTTGACTTGTTTGATGCCTTATGCTTCTACTATTGTCCGAAGCATCTTATTAAAATCATTGACTATTTGAAAATAGGTTCCGAAGCATCAATAAGCTCCGAACTGTACTGTTTCGCATCGAGAAAAGCTGAGGATGAGTACTACCATTTCAAGGGTTCAAAATAGAAATTATTAAAAATTCGAGCACTAAATCGTCTCATTCTGCTCTTCATTGATAAAAACATTGAATAATAAACGGTCTACATAGAAATCCTTGGTAATTCCAATGGAAAAATGAGAAACATAATCCTAATTGGTTCAAGGACAGCTTCGAGACTATCAACAGAGCAATGGCTTGTATTACTCCAAATATTATTTGAATTCAACTGTGCGCTTATCTATTCCGCTAATCTGTTACTATATACATTAATTTCATTGCAAACACTATTAACCAAAACAAAAGGCCAGACTCGCACGCCAGGTAATTTGAAACCCTATACTGACATTTGAGTATGTCTAGAGTAATGGAACAGATGCCTTCTTTCTGCATCAAACGATGTGTGTTTCGGTCATCTATTTAAATTAGTAGATGACTTGATCAGTTTTAGAACGGAAACGCCGGACTACTTTGACAGTAATTTTTAATCGCTTGAATAATGAAAATGCCGTGCCTAATACCCATAGTAATATTTTTAAATGAATTCTTAAAAGTCATTACCAACATAATTTAATTATTAGAAGAAATCATATGAATTGCGAAATTCCTGTTCTTTTAAAATAGAAAGGTTGTTCTTCGGCAAAAGCGCGTAGTCAGGACAGTTATTATTTTTTCTAAAACTTCAGTTGAATCTCTGCAGAATTCTTTCTTTAGGTTTTACACTGGGTTATTGCAAAAATTGATTGAGCGCATTAGCATGTTTTATGAATAAGTTGAACTCAATCAGTTCCGTACAGGGCAATCTGAAAGAAACAAAGAAATCTGATTCTAATAATTGATTCCGGTCAATTATGACACAAACAAAGTTTCAGGGAGTAAATTATGCAAAAATTAAGGGAGAAGTAGTACTGCATACAAAAAGAAGAAAGATAAATTTGATTCTTTTTGAAAAATCAATTTCTGTCATGCCCGCATTCAGCTGATATTACGGTACTGTCGTAATGCGCACACGATGGGAATAAAAACAACAAATAAATAGTAATAATTAAGAATGTTGAACGGTACAATACAATTCCATGGGTGCACCAAATGTAGACCCCCACCACGCATGAAGCTGTTCATTGGTATCAATCTCTCTGATTATTTACCATCTATTTGTCCATGGTGCCCTATTCCACGTCATCCTCAACCCCTCCCGACGCCATCGAAGCAAAATTCCGAGAAAAATGGGAAAAGACTCTGAACGTGCTATGGCGACTTCAGAGTCATTTCCTCATTTATTTCGAAATTTCAATTCTATGGCATCGCTGATGGGCTAGCTGATTCAGTGCTCTGTTATGCATTTACATAGGATGAGTCTGTGTAGATATCGATCAATGCGTCAGATCCCGATGGACCATTAATTGTGTTTCTAGGAGTTATAATAATGCACTGTTCG
>JAAUYH010250905.1_pt1 | contig 13420 bp, 10 predicted proteins | sample 7278061 | NCBI WGS metagenome assembly JAAUYH01 (sample SAMN14350203, study PRJNA611818) | marine sediment metagenome | isolation source: surface marine sediment (0.6m) | place: French Polynesia: Moorea | collected 2018-08
CACACGCTGCCGTTGGCCGCCGGATAGCTGCTTGGGTTTGCGGTCAAGCAGCTCGGAAATGCTTAAAATATCAGCGGCGTTGTGAACCCTTTTTTTGATTTCGGCAGCCGGCAATTTCTTCATCTCCAATCCGAAGGACATGTTGCGGAAGACATTCAGGTGAGGGTAGAGTGCGTAGTCCTGAAAGACCATTGCGATGTCGCGGTCCTTGGGAGCGAATTCGTTGATGACCCGGCCGTCGATGGCGATTTCTCCAGCTGTAATGTCCTCCAGACCGGCGATCATGCGCAATATGGTACTTTTACCGCATCCCGAAGGGCCCACCAGTACAATGAACTCATTGTGGTCGATTTCAAGGTCAATGCCATGAACGACTTGGTTGGTCCCGAAACGCTTTACGAGCCCACGCAAGCTAACCCCCGCCATTCGAGATAGCTCCTTTCGTTAATTGCCTTCTGTTTGATCCCAGGCGTCGCCGAAAATTTTAAGACCTTTGTCCGTAAACGGGTGTTCAAAACTGTCTTTGTAGACCGCTAGGCCGGCCGTGGCGATATGGGCACCCATGGCAGCATAAGTGGCGATCTGTTGGCCGTTGCGGATGGCGGCGGCGATGATTTCGGTCTCGAATCCGAAATTAGCGAAGGCATCCAGGATGTCTTGCATGAATTGGGTGCAGTCGACGCCGGCGGCCTCCTGCCACCCCACAAAGGGGGATACGTATTTTGCACCGATGCGGCCGACCTGCAGGGCTTGTGAAGCGGTGAATACCAGCGTCACGTTGGTTCGCACGTCCTGCTCTTCGAGTTTTTTGGCGGCAATTAATCCCTGCTCATTGCACGGCACTTTGATGACAAAGTTATCCGAGATTGGTGATAGCTGTTTCGCTGCTTGAATCATATCTTCGGCCTTTTTTAAATGGGGATTGATTTCCACCGAAATGGGGAACTCCTTTCCCCGAGATTCCTCGGCCAGTTCGTTGATGACCGTTAAAAACGGTTTGCCGGAATCCATGATGTGCCTGGGATTGGTGGTGACGCCGTCAATCTTGTAATTCTCATAGGCGTAGCGGATCTCATCGATTTTGCCGGAATCCAGGAAATACTTCATTTTAAAAATCCTCAATTTGATGTCAAGAGTTGCTTTATCGATCTAGACGCGCTTCAGGCTGGCGATCATTCGTTATTCGTTACTGGTTTCAAAGGATCAAAACCCATCTATTTCAGTTTTTTTCGCTTATTTAGGGCAATAGGTCAATAAAAATTTGAACAAAAGCAAATGCGTAGTTGATAGCAGGCTGCCTGCGAATCAGCAACCAACCGCAAAGCCTGACCCCTGCCTGGAGATTGCCTTATCCCCCCGTTTTGCCGGTGATGGCTGATTTCATGATTGCCGCCTCCTGCCGGGGATCAAATCCGGCCTCATAATGAGCATTCGAATTCCGACAAAGACAACGACCAATGCGGCAATGTAAAAAGCCGGGCTCAATCCGATTGTTTCGATGATTAAGCCGAGAAAAATTGGACTGATCAGTCCTGCAAGCATGATGGCCGTGAAACGCAAACCCATGGCAAGGCCGGATTGTTTCGGGTCCGTCAGGTCGGCAATCATGACCATCGATAACGGCTGAGTCATGCCGAATCCGAGCCCGAATAGCGATACCAGAATCGCGAATCCGATCACCGAAACCACTGACGGCAGCAGCCCTACCGAAAATATAATGGCCAGCATGGACACCGCCAGGATCTTTTTGCGTTTATAAGCGTTCAGCAGCTTTCCGAATATCAGCCTGATGGATGTCGACATGATTGCAAACATCGATATCAAAACGCCAACGGTAAATTCCGTCAAACCTTCACTGCGCAGCAGTACGGGTAAAAAGGAAGTTCGCAGATTGGCCGCAAATATAATACCGAATGTAAAAATGAGGATCATCCACACTTTGGGATCCATTGCCAGCAGTCCAGCCTGGCGGGTGTCTCGAAACGGATTGTAAGATGATTTAGTAGAAATTGATTCTTTTGTATTTTTCAGCGCTAGTAGAATTAATCCGGCGCTTGACACTCCCAAGACCACCCAAAAGGTGACCGGGTAACCATATCGACTCACCAAAATCCCACCGAGGACAGGACCTAAGCTCTGGCCGGCCGCCGCACCGAAGCTAAGCCAGCCGAATCCTTTCTCACGCCGGAACGCATCGGGAAGCCGGGAGATAAATGCCTGACTGGCAACAACGTGCAGCAAAAAACCGATGCCGGCAATCCCTTGAGCGATGATCAGCATTACAACCGTGTCCGTCTGGATCAAAATGACGGCATTTACCACGTTGCAAAAGACACCGAACACCAGCAGGCGCTTGACGCCATACCGATCCACCAATCCGCCGAGGGGTATCGATAGGAACACGGCGATCAGGCTGAATGAACCCACGATAAATCCAATCGTGGTGGGGCCGGCTCCCATTTCTTCAGCCAACAATGGGATAAACGGAAAAATGATGCCGTGCCGGGTAAAATGCAAGGTGAAGGCGATCAGGATAAGCCACAAACTCATCATTAACTCCATTCATAGGCCATCCCGTCTTAGCGGGAGGAGAATTGAAAAGGGATTACAGTTACCGGGTGATCACATCTAATTAACCTAAGGCCGAACAATGCTGGCGGTTTATGAATGGAGTTAGGGCAGATAGTAATTCAAATGTCTTCTGTCTTTGTATGATTTGGCGATGGCATAGATTTTTAATCCCCAATTTCTTAGATATTTCAGATAGACGTGAATCAGCAGGAAGATATCGGTAATAAACGCAAGGGCTATATGCAGCAGTTTGACATTCGCATAAAAAGAAGTATGGGCCGACTTAAATCCCAACAGCAGGATAAAGCCCGTCACGGCCATCAGGGGGATCATCAGGGTGATAAACAGATACCAGGTTTTTTGAGCGGTATTAAATTCACCCCTGTAAGGCATGGGATTTTTACGATGTTCTTTGATATGAAGCATGAGCTTTTTGGTCCAAAGCCAGTCAACTCTGTTCCAAAAGAATATTTTTTTTAACCACCGTACAAGATGTTTTCGGTCGAGAACAAAATATAAAAAAGGCAGCCCCGCCAGAATCACGCCGACAGCGCGATGGATGACATCGAGTAGGATTGTCTCAAGAGGCGGCAGAATGTCTCTGTAGTGGGCCAGGGCCATCCCGCTGAGGGCTAACAGAACGATGGATGTCGCAGCCAGCAGATGGATGATTTTTTCACCCCTTCTGAAACTGGCGGCGTGCTCTTTAATCGGTTTGTCGACCTGAGGACATGACTGGATGCAGCGGTAACATCGGCGGCATTCCAATCCAACCATGTGCTCCAACGCCATCGACGTTCTCTGGTTCGGCAGATAAATGAAACCGTGGTTTTCAATTACGACAGGGCAGGCATCCACACAGTTGCCGCAGGTCAAACACGCTTTGTCTCCCATCACCGATTCGTAGGCAAGCAGACGATTATTATCGCTCATGCCGTCGGAAAGCAGTCGCATGCGTGCGACGGGACATATGGTTTCGTCCAAGATATAGTTGGTCATCTGATATTTCGGCTGGTTGCCGGCGTTCATCTAGGTGCTCCTTAATCTAAATTTAACCCGAACAAGCCGGTTCCTGCGAAGCGCAAATTCCGTTCGATCGGGTAGTCAACAAGATTAATCACGAAAGCCCGAAATGGCGAAAACACGAAGGGAGTCCAAGAAAAGTGTCGTGTTTTCGGGAAAAAACTTTTACACAAAATGCAAAAAAATAACAATTGAGACTCTACCAGGATTTTTATTAAATACGATTAAAACTTTTCTTTAATTTTCATGCAAGATTCAGGTTCTAAGTTGTAATGGGTTACGCGAATTCCGCCACCACCTGAGGATATACCCGCTGATATGCTTCCGCAAAGACCTCATCTTTGGCAGCGACTCTGCCCGAATTGCGTTTGGCTTGAACCCCGCGCCGTCGGGCCAGATCCACGTAGTATTTTATCAGATGTACCTGGGCGGCCATCACTTCCATGGCCTGGCGCTTGCGTTCAAACACCGGGGTGATGTCCAGCAGTACTTGAACCTTAAATTCGCACTGCTCGGGTTGATGCGGTTCAAATAGAAACACCGGGGGCGCACCGATGATGTCACCGGGTGCCGGATAACCGCGAGCCTGAGCATATACCCTGCTTTTCAATGTGATTTCAGCTGCCATTGGATGATCGAAGTTGTAGGGATCTTTCAAAGCATGGGTTAACACCAATTCGGGTTGACATTCGCGAAATTCCCTCACGAGGGTATCCATCAGATCATTGGTTGGTTTCAGGGGATAGTCACCGGCATCCAGAAAAAGAATATCCGCCCCTAAGATTTCAGCAGCGCGACTGGCTTCATTTTTTCTGATTTCTTTTACTTTTTCAACCGACATATCGGATTGCTTCCACAACCGGGCAGATTCCCCGCGCTCGCCGTAAGAAAGGCAGAGAACACGAACACGATAGCCCCGTTCGGCATACAAGGCAATGGCACCACCGGCACGCCAGATGAAGTCGGCCGCGTGGGCGCTGATCACTAAAATGGATGGTTTACTTTCCATCTTTTATCCTCCCCGATTTTTTTATTGACGTTTAAAAGGAACCTGAGAATTTTTTCGAGATCATGAAGTATTTTTTTCGATTATTTTGATCGCGATTCATGCCAACAGCGGCGCTCGTGTGAAACTACATTTTAAAAGTTGGGGTTGGATCTATCCCGTGCTACTTTGCATTTTGTAGGTTGGGTTGAGCCTGCTCCTAGCTATGTTGGGTTTCGTTGCACTCAACCCAACCTACATTTTGACCGTGTTATTGCGAAATGCGAAACCCAACCATGGTTGTTTTCCAAACCGAGCCCAAAAACTTTTGAATTCGTCATGCCGGACTTGATCCGGCATCCAGAATATGCTGGAGTTACTGGATAGCGCTAAAGCTTCACTGCGTGCCCGGCCTTCGCCGGAATGACGCACTAGTGAAATCTTAAACTTTTTACCACACAGCTAAGTTTCTTTTTCAATTTGACCGGCCGTTTTTTTGGCCGGCGGCTGGTCTGAACTCTGAACACTGAACACTGAAATCTTAAAGGACTACGGAATTTAAGGTAAAGGAAGAAAATTTATGTAAGACCATTTTGTAATCACCATGTGATCGCCTCAAACCGAGGCCCCCTTGGTGGCCTGCAATTCCTGATATTTTTTTTCAATCTCACTCTTTTCGGTGTTCTTTAACTTTTGAATCTCTTTTTGATATTTTCCCGATTTGATTTCTTCAAGTCGCTCGGCCAGTTGAGTTGAGGGCTGAATCAGATGCCGGCCGACCATTCGGCGGATCAACAGGGCAATGTTAAACGGTGCTAGTTCCGCCGGGCAACGCGCGGCGCACAATCCACAAGCCACACATTCTATAGATAGCTCAACAACTCGGTGATAGTTTCCGCCGATGGCAGCCGAAACATAATTCATGACTTCCAGATCCATGGGGCATGACTTGGTGCAGGTATTGCATCCCATGCAGCGCAGCATTTCCGGGTAGAGTTTGCGAATATATCGCTCCTCTGGAACGGCCTGCTCAATCTCATAAAGGGCCTTGTTGGCCGGGAAAAACGGCAACTGGAGAATATAAATATCCGGCTCGACGACGGTCTGGCAGGCCAGTCCCACTTGAAGGCGAAATTCGCCCGTTTTGCGGTAAATCGTTGCGCAGGCACCACAAACCCCGCCGCGGCAACCACAGCCGCGGGTGAGACGGTGACCGGCATATTCCAGGGCTTTCATGATTGTCAGCCCTTGGGGTACCTCGTATTTTTTACCCATTACATTGACGGGTATCCGCTTTATGGCATCGTTTTGCATGCTTGATCCTGCTAACTTCCCTTTAAGTGTTGTATTTTCGTCAGGGCCTTTTCAAACCGATATTCCGGCAGAATCACCGGCGATACGTTTCCGGTCGTCAGATCTTCTTCCTTCAATTGGCTGTTATACGATTGAATGTGCTGCAACGATAAGCGGCCGTGTTTAACCTGACGACTTTTCTCGGCGGCGTGTCGACCCGCCCGGCGGCCAAATACAAATATATCCTGTAACGAATTTGATCCCAGTCGATTGTGGCCATGGATGCCGCCGGTTACCTCTCCTGCCATGTAAAGATTGGTAATGTTGGTTTCGCCGCTGTCATCAATCTCAACACCGCCATTTTGATAATGCTGGGTCGGATAGATCAAGATCGGTTCCGTGATTGGATCAATATCGTATTTTTTAAAGCGCCCGTGGATTCCGGCAAAACGGCGTGAAAAAGTTCCTTCCCCGCAGATCATGTCAATTAAGGGTGTGTCGAGCCAGACTCCTGTCATGCCGGTAGGGGTCACGACGCCGTTGCCCCGATCACTGCATTCTCTGATAATGGCCGAGGCGACGGCATCTCTTGTCTCCAATCGATTTACAAACATGTCACCGTTATTGTTAACCAATTGGGCATTTTGAGCCCGTAAGGCCTCTGAAATCAGAAGCCCCAGCATTTGTTCCGGCCAGGCAGCGCCGGTGGGATGGTATTGGACGTAACCGGGATGAAGTAGCTTGGCCCCTGCGCGGTAGGCCATTACGATGCCATCAGCGGTGGCACCGTAGTGATTGGATGTCGGAAAACCGTTGGGGTGCAACCGGCCCATTCCACCGGTGCAGACGATGGTGGTCTGTGCTTCCACTACGAAGTATTGGCCGGTGTCTAAATTCAAGAGAACCGCTCCGGCACATTGTCCATTGTCATCTAATAACAGTTCGATCGCAGGGCTGAATTCTAAGACGTCGATTTCCCGATTTCGAATTTCATCAACCAGCACCCGCATGATCTCCAGGCCCGTCAGATCCTTGACCGAATGGGATCTTTTGCGGGAGTGCCCCCCCGGCATATGGGTTTCAAAGCTGCCATCCGGGTTGCGGTCGAAGTTTACGCCTAACCCTGACAACCAGCTTACGATGAAGGGCGCATCCATAACCAGTGCTTCGACCAGCTCCGGTTTATTTTGAAACCTGCCGCCCATCATGGTGTCGATCCAGTGAATCGACGGGGAGTCTTCCGGCATGGTTGCCGCTCCGATGCCGCCTTCGGCCATGATGGTGTTGGAATCGCCCAATCGCAACTTTGTCGCCAGCAAAACCTTCGCGCCATTGTCGGCGGCGTTCAGTGCTGCCGTGGCACCCCCCCCACCACCGCCGATGACCAATACGTCTGTACGATAATCGATCTTTTCCAGGTTGATCTCCGCCGGGTTCAATCGGCTGGGAGATTTTAACACTTCCGCCAATTCAACTGGTACCAACTCGTCCCGGTTCGGCCCCAGGGATATTTTTGTTTTGCTGCCGGGCCGATAGTCAGGATGATAGTCTTCCAGTAGCCGGGTCTTTTCGGAGAGTTCCAATCGATCGAACTCCTGATTTAAGCGGGACGGCCTGGTGAGTTCCACCTTTTTTATTGATTCCTGCATTCCTCGGGGATAGGGCATAATAGCTACTCCAGCACATCTCAATGACGGTCATCCCGGCGATCTAAAGCCGGGCTAAAAACATTATCATCCTGGTTTAAGTGGTTCAAAGTTCAGGGGTTCCCGGTTAAAGAGCCCCATATGACGCATCCTAAGAGGATTTTGGATTTAGAAGCCTGCAAAGCTTCTACACCCAATGGGTGAAAGAGGTCAATCCGGGCGTTGTGTTGAAACATAAGCAATGACAGGATGTGACAACCTTTGAACTCTGAACCTGGAACCGATAACTTTTGGGTATTTATACAAGTGGCTCAATTTTTCTGTCAACTGATAATTGGATCCCAAGCTTTGTGATTTCACCGAAGGCGGTTGACATTAATCGCCCCATATTGCAAAAAACAGGTTCAAATAAGGTATATACAAACTGTAATTAAGGAGATGAATGTGACTAAACCCAACGTTCTTATTATGACCGAAAAGTTTGCCGAAGTCTCGAGAGAACCGATTGAAATCCTCATCGACGCCGGTATACAGGTTCATGAACACGGCTGTGACACCGCAGGCTCGATTACCGATGAGGAATTTTGTAAACTTGTTCAGGGGAAGGATGTCCTGGTGGTTACGGGCACTTTTCCGGTATCCCGCCGGGTGATCGAATCCGCAGACTGCTTGAAAATGATTGCCATCAGAAGTTCCGGGTTTGACGGAACGGATCTGGAGGCTGCCGGGGAAAATGATATCGTGGTCACCCACAACCCGGGTGCCAATGCAGATTCTGTTGCGGATGCCGCCATCGGACTGATACTGGCGGTGTTAAAAAAGATCGCCAAACTGGACCGGATGATCCGCCATGGCGGCTGGGCTCGTGAACGAACCCTTGACATGAACGGAAAGCTTCTGGGTATCATCGGGCTGGGCCGCATCGGCAAACGCGTGGTGAAAAGAGTCCAGGGCTTTGATATGACGATCCTTGCCAATGACATCATCGAGTACAAAGACTTTCTGGCGACCCACAAGATAGAGATGGTCTCCAAAGACGAACTTTTGCGGCAGGTGGACATTTTAACCATCCACACGCCCCTGGATGATTCCACCCGGGGTATGATTGATGAAAGGCGGTTGCGATTGATGAAAGACACCGCAATTGTCATCAATACGGCCCGGGGGGGGATTGTTGATGAAAACGCACTTTACAAAGCCTTGTCTTTGGGCTGGATTGGCGGTGCGGGTTTGGATGTTCACGCCACAGAACCGCCGCAGCTGCGAGCCCTGGTCGAGCTGGAAAATGTGGTTTCAACCTGTCATATTGCCGGCATCAGTGACGACGCCTCATATGCCATGGCCATGCAGACCGTTGACAAAATCATCGCCTGCTTAAGCGGTCGAATACCAACGGATGTTTTGACCCCGGGGATACGCTTGCCGCTTAAAGCCGTATTGCCGGTCCCGGAGTGATCTAAGTTTATGTTGACAGGCAGATTTGGGTGGTTGTATGTAATATCGGTTCGACTTTAGCGGCTGTGGTGTGGGGGATTCTTATCCACTTTTTTAACCGAAGACCTTAAAAAAAGGGGGAAAAATGAGACGACACGCTTATTTCTTGGTATTCGCAATGTTCGTAACCTGTTTGGTTGCGCCATGGGCCTTTTCAGAAGGCAAGGTTATCGTTTACAGTACCAACCAGCAAGCCCAAAACGACATGATGGCAGCCGAATTCGAAAAAGCCACTGGAATCCAATGTGAAATGGTTCGGGCCGGTTCCGGCATAACGCTAAAACGCATCCGGGCCGAAAAAGAACGTCCCCTGGGCGACGTTGCCCTGGGGCTATCTAAAATCCTCTTGAATGGCAATCTGGATCTCTGGCAACCTTACAAAATTAAGGACTGGGACGTCTATCCCGCTGAGTTCAAGGACCCCAACGGTCTGTGGACCGGTCAGATGGTGCACGTCATGGTGTTTGTTTATAATACATCGCAGATTGCGGCTGACGAAGCGCCCAAGAAATGGGGGGATTTTCTTGATCCCAAATGGCAGGATCGGGTGGCTTTTTGCAATCCCAACAACTCAGGTTCAGCCTATACCCAATTGACGGCGATGCTCGACCTTTGGGGTGGCAGCGATGAGGCCTGGCAGAAAGTCGAGACACTGCTGAAACATGCGAAGATCACCCAGCAATCCTCCCTGGTGTACAAAGGGGTCGCTTCGGGTGAGTTTCCATCCGGCATCACCATGGAGTATGCGGGATATCGTTATAAAAAAGGCGGTGCAGCGGTTGAAGTCGTTTATCCTGCCGACGGAACCGTGGCGTATACCGAAGGTGCTGCGATTATCAAAGGCTGCAAGAACCTGGAAAACGCAAAAAAGTTTATGGATTGGGCCTCCAGTCTGGAAGCACGCAAAAAGATCGTGGCCGAATTCATGCGTCGGCCGGCGCGCACGGATATTGATTTTAATGCCTTGGTGCCGGGGATGGTTCCATTGTCTGAGGTCAATCAATTAAAGGATTACGACCAAGAGCGTTGGACGAAAGAAAGACCCGAAGCCTTGAAAAAAGTAAAAGATATTCTGCTGAGGGTTAAGTAATCCGATCTAAGAATAAGAAGAGTAGGGGGGAGAGGAACAATATCTCCCCCCTCGGTTTGTCAGACGCCAGGCGTCATATATCGGATCGATAACCCAGAAATAGGTAATCCATGGTACGAGCTTTGAATCTTATATAATTTCGGAGTGTTGGAATACTGGTGTGTTGGAGTAGTGGCTAAAGAATTGCGGTCTTTTTCTCAAAACCACAATACTCCATCACTACAATACTCCAGAGACGAGAATTGCAAGAACTACTGGAAATCTAGAATTATCCTTCTTTATTGATATAGTATCGAATTAAGTTTTTGAACTGTATCAGATACTGCCTGGCATCTGACGTCCGGACACTCCAACCGTTCTTCCCCATACACCCAAGAGTAATAAAGGGGGTTGTCATACATGCCCGGAATTTCCATCAGGAATGTCATCAAACGCTTCGGGGATCTGGTCGCAGCCAACAACATCAACCTGGAAATCGAAAAAGGGGAGTTTTTCACCCTGCTGGGTCCCAGCGGCTGCGGCAAAACCACATTGCTGCGCTGCATCGCCGGCTTTCTGGATCCGGAAGACGGTCAGATTCATTTCGGCGAGCGACGTGTTGATGGGATTCCGACTCACAAACGCGGGGTGGGCATGGTTTTTCAAAACTACGCGGTTTTTCCCCACCTGTCCGTTCGAGACAATGTCAAATACGGGCTCAAAGCCCGCAATGTTCCTGCCAGGGAGCAAGATGACCGTTCCCGCCAGGCGATTTCATTGGTCCAACTCGAAGGCCTCGAGAATCGCCTGCCGAATCAGCTGTCCGGCGGCCAGTTACAGCGAGTTGCTATTGCTCGTGCGCTGGTGATCGAGCCCGAAGTCCTCCTGATGGACGAACCGCTTAGCAATCTGGATGCCAAACTGCGGGTCGAGATGCGCGGCGAGATCCGAATGCTTCAGCAAAAAATGGGTATTACTACCATTTATGTTACCCACGACCAGGAGGAGGCCCTATCGATCTCCGATCGCATCGCCGTCATGGAATACGGCCTCGTTCGCCAGGTCGGTAAGCCATGGGAAATATATGTTCAACCGGAAGACACCTTTGTGGCCGGATTTATCGGCACCACCAATATGATCGACTGCGAGGTAACGGCCGATCAAGCAGATATGCTTCTCGCCAGGAGCGGACAAGTATCCTTCGGTCTGAGGCGATCCGAAGGCCTGTCGCCAGGGGTAAAGCTTCAATTGGCCATCCGTCCCGAAGCCATTACCATACGCGATATTGATGAGCCCATTCCAGATGGTCACTGGTCCTTGGAAGGAAAAATCGTCCGTTTCGAATACCTGGGCAGCATGATTAAGTATGAAGTCGGCTTTTCGGGGGATGTCAACCTGCTGGTGATCAGTTACGATGCAGAGCCGGATAAAATAAAAAATGTCGGTCAGTCGGTAAAAATGTCCTATCCGATTGAACGTGCCAAGACATTCCAAAAGGAACGGTCTCAGTGAAAAATATATTCCAGAGCAAAAACCTTTTCTGGAACCTGACCGCCCTGCTGATTTTCATTGCGGTCATCTATTTTCTGGTGGTTCCGGTCAGCAGGGTATTGCTCGGAAGTCTGCAGACCCAGGAAGGCGGTGCTTGGACCCTTGAAAATTTTTTATCTTTCATCAAGTACCGAACCTATTGGAAAAGCCTTGCCAACAGCGTCGGCGTTAGTTTGGCGGCCTCGGCCCTGACCATTGTTTTAGCGGTACCCCTGGCATTCATGGTCTCGCGCTGGAACATCCGGGGCAAAGCCTATATTATTGCTTTGAGCACCATCCCGCTCATGCTGCCCAGTTTTATCAGTGCATTTGCCTGGATTGTTCTGCTGGGCCGGACGGGAATTGTCACCGGCCTGATACAATCCGTGGGTATACCTTTTCAGTCGATCTACGGTTATGCCGGGGTGATCATGGTGTTCACCGTACAGTTCTACCCCTATGTTTTCCTGATGACGTTGTCCGGTTTCAACTCGGTTGACGAGAGTCTCGAAGAGGCTGGTCGCAGTCTTGGGACCGGACCGGTGAAAACCTTTATTAAGGTGTCGATGCCGCTGGTGCTGCCCGGCATACTTTCCGGAACCTTGCTGGTTTTTATGACGGCTGTTGAGAATTTCGGGGTACCGATGGTCATCGGTGAACAGAAACCGTTTCTGGCGGTCCAGGCCTATGTGGAATTTACTTCCGACATTGGTCAGCATCCGGGCATGGCTTACGCGCTCAGTGTCGTTCTCATTCTGGTGACCATGACGTCCCTGATGGCCCAGCGATACTACCTCCGAAAACGAAATTTTATTCAGAGTGCCAAAGGACGACCCCAAATCAGGGAGTTACGGGCCAGGGCCCGCCGCCTCGCGACCGGATACTGCTTTGCCGTGGTGTTGATACCGCTGACTCCCTTTTTTGTTGCCCTGATCATTTCATTTATGGAAATGCGGGGACCGGTGATTCATCCCAATTTCAGCCTTCAAAATTACAGCTATGCCTTTAGCCACATGGCCCGCCCGATTTTTAATAGCTACTTTCTGGCGACGGTGGCGACCATGGTGTCCGTTGTTATCGGGGTGCCGGCCGGCTACATTCTCACCCGTCGTCGATCCATGATCGGCGATGGGCTCGATTTTGCAATTATGCTGCCGTTTACCATTGCCGGCACCGTATTGGGTATTGCCCTGATCGTGATGTTTAATACCGGATTTCTGGTGCTGACCGGTACCTGGATGATTCTGGCCTTGTCCTACACCATCCGCAAAATGCCGTTTATCGCCCGTTCCAGCTCATCCATTCTTTACCAGTTGGATCCCTCGATGGAAGAGGCCAGTATTTCCCTGGGCGTCAATCCCATGAAGACCTTCTTTAAGATTACCATCCGACTGATGGCCGGCGGCATCATCGCCGGTGCCATCTTGACATGGGTGACGACCATTTCTGAACTGAGTTCCACGATCGTTTTGCAAACCCCCGGCTGGTCAACGATGACGGTGGAGATGTTCCAGGGCATTCTCTCTGATGACATGGGGATGGCATCGGCCTTTGCCTCGATCCTGATCGTTTCTGCAATTGTGCCGCTTCTGATTATCATCGGTCGCTTCAAGGAGGAGGGATCTTCACTTTTCTAGCCACGTACATCCTGGGTGAGGTCAACCAGGGTTTTAAAATAGATGGAGCAGAAATCGACCAAGATCGTGGATACTGGATGCTTGATACTGGATTAATGAGGTATCTTGTCGAATTTTTAAATAAATAAAGGAAGATTGACAGGCGGCGTAAGCGACTGCGCTACGCGAATGG
>JAAUYH010005509.1_pt1 | contig 13418 bp, 10 predicted proteins | sample 7278061 | NCBI WGS metagenome assembly JAAUYH01 (sample SAMN14350203, study PRJNA611818) | marine sediment metagenome | isolation source: surface marine sediment (0.6m) | place: French Polynesia: Moorea | collected 2018-08
CATTAACTTAATTCCAAACGGTGAAAATCAGTTCCCCTTCATCCCAACATCAGAAAGCACAAATAGAAAAGAATCAATCATGGGCATCCTTTGCGAAACAGCAATTTAATTAAATGGAATATTTACGAAAGCTCATATGATTGCTCATACTTCCAGAATTTCTGTCCTCAGGCGAATTCTAAGCCTATTACAAAAATCCTTAGAGCCCAGAACTTTATTTGCTGGTTTACCAATCGCACCAAGTTGAAAGAGATTAATTGATAAAGGTGAAAATTGTATTTGAGGACAAAGCAAAATCTGTTTGAACTTCCCAACTCAAATCGGGTGAAGAAAGCTGGTTGCGAAATACAGGCCGCTATCTTTGATACAGCACCGCTTAGATGTCGCAAGTACTGTACGGAACATCCTTGCGACAAATATCGCGGAAACAAGTTTCTTAATTGACGGCGTTAGTTATGTCGCCAATCAGGGCTCTCAAAATCAATAATTTTTTACACGTTAATCCAATTTCATCCTAATTTTCGATTAAATCAGGTTTCGAATGACGTTATGTTAAACCTGTCTCGTCATCATCTGGTGCATAACAATGCGGACGTGCATGTCGAACAGGTTCTGGAAATTCCTAGTGGTCTACAGCATATGGAAGGGTAGCAGGTTTTCAACCCTGTGCTGGTTGCTATGAGGATCTGACCAAAAATTCATCGTAGAAACAGGCGTCTGAGACACAGTACCACACCACGGAAGATAATGTACAAACACCGGATTGGGACCGCTGGTGATGACCACAAGAAAACTCGCATGCCAATCACGTCTAATTTTATCTGCGTGCTGCGAATCGGCAGGCCCTTCGCGAGCTGCCCATCGACGCGCTCCCGCGTGCTCTACGCGTATCGCCACAGCATAACCGCCGTCGAATTCGACCTACTCTCGCGGGGTACCCGACAATATCGATTGACTGAGGTTTAGTGAGAAGGGGTGGCCGAATTAAGAGAAACAAATGTTAACGACTTACTACGTTTTGATAGGGACGCGAGGCAAGCGCGCAGCGCATGACGAACGAACGAGTGTGGTGGTGATATTGAAATGCAGCTCAGAACCCGAAATTGATTCGAAAAGTTATCGTAACTGCGCCGCCGCTGCCGCGACCACTTACAACAATTCTGTCTGTATCGCACAAACCGCTAACACTGAAGCAAACCGCCGAAACAACACCAACAATATCATTTCCAACCGCCCGCCCGCCCTACGTCGAGTACCCGTGCACCTTCCACGCCACCGCGTCCAGCAGCACCGTGCCAATGCGGTTACGGTCCACCTCCGCATTCGCCAGCTGTTCCCTCACACTTCGCAGTCCCAGCTTCGAGATCAGGTTGAAGATGGCTCGCTGCACCGGGCGCGGCGCGCCTATCGGCTTGCTCGAGCTCTTCTTGTCGCAAGCCCCGTCCAGCCACGACCAGATCGCGTCCGCGTTCACCAGCGTGGTCACCTCGTAGCCCTCGCTCGCCGCCAAGTCCATCAGGTTCATTCGGGCCGAGATTGCCGGCGTTTTCACCTTGTCCGACAATTTGATGCACACCCAGAACGCTGTCTTCGCCTCCTCTATTCGCTGCAGTCGCAGCGCCAACTCACCACGTCTCAACCAGTCCGCCGCCGGTCGCTTGCTGGTCGACGCCACCTCGTCGGGCGATCTTCGTGGTGGTGCCGCTGTCGACGTCGCCGCGCCCTCTCCACCCTCTTCATCTTCCTTCGTAGCCGGTGGCGTCCAAGGCGACGATGAAGACGATGGCCCATTCGACGATGGGGCGGGGAATGCCCGTTCCTCCGCATTCCACACCGCAATCGCTCTCAAATCCTCGTACATCACCGTCACCAAATAGTCGAGCCATGGCTTACATACCACCTTCCCTGCGCTCCGCGACGCGTGCGACTTCTCTCTCGTCACTGTATGCTCCGATGGAGTGATCGGTACATCCATTAGTCCATCAGGTACCGGACTCTCAACTGCTAGCCCAGGAACTTCCTCCTGCGGCAACGGCCCATCAAGTTTTGGTACCGACCCTGCCGCATCCGTGACGTCGCCCTCTTCTGCAGTCCCTCCATTCGCGCCGGGGTTCTTATTCTCATCATTTGCCTCGTGCTTGGTTCCATTCGCCATGGTCTCCTCTTCCAAATCTCCCTCCTCCTCGTCCGACTTCAATTCCTCTTCATCTTCTCCCCCCGTCGTCTTCTCCGCAGACCCAGCCGCAGGGCTTTCCGCATTGCCACCCATGTCCGTTTCCATGACGAACGCCGAGCCACGGCACGCCAGCAGTCGGTCCCACCCGATATCGTTCAGAATCTTCACCAACACCTCGTAACAATCGTGTTCCGTCGGTGTCATCATCTTGCCGGGTAGTTCGTTCAGTGTTTCGTCACATTTCGAGTTGAACGCGTTTCGTTCTTTCTTCAGTCGCTGCGCCAACACATTTACCGCATCGTAGCCTTTCGCCGCGCCCGACACCGGAGTAGTTTTATTACCACGATTCGGCACCAAGTCGCGCAAGTAATAGTCAAGCTCCAGTTGCGGGATGTTGGATGAGTTGAGCGCGATGAACGCGTCCTGGTATTTCTTCAGGTCGGCACAGACCTCCGCCAACGCGATGAACTCCGCGATGCCAGCCGATTCACACTCGCACGCCTTCGTCGCCGCTTCCAGGGTGTCCTCCATGCTGCCTTGCGCCTTGGCAATCCTCGCGCGTCCCACCCACGCCATGGCCGATGTGGGGTTGCGTCTCAGCGCCTCATCAATGCACACGGACGCGTTCTTGATGTCGCCTTGCAGTCGATGCGCAGTCGCGACATGCACCAGCGCGTCGCTGCATGTGGTGGACACGGCATCGGAAGAGAAGAAGTCGACCGCGCGGTCGTATCTACAGAACGACAGAAAGTAGTTGACCAAAGAGTACGCGATACGCGAGTTACAAGGGGTGGTGGGCAGTTCCGACCTGTCGGGTCGGCCCACCAGCTTCCAATTCGGCGCGGTAACCGCAGCGGAGGTGAGTAGCGTGGATTCGAAATCATCCAATGTCGGTTGCATGACACGAAGACAGGGATACAGTGGGTGCTCGCCCGAGCCAGCCGCATGACGCAATGCGGCGCAAAGCGCGGTTTCCGCCCATAGCGCGTCGTTGAGTTCGACCTGTTTGGCGTCGGAGTTGACGGCATGCGCGGAGGTGCCGCCAGGGAGTTTGAGGTCGACGACGACGTCGACCTTGGAGATGGCGTTGTAGGACCTGAAGGTGGCGCCCACAATCTCGTAGGCGCCGCCGCTGGTCCAGGTCTGGGGGTCAAGGCCGGTGTTGACGAGATCGACGAGGTAGGCGGAGACGCTGGCGGCGGAGTCGACGTTGACGCCGCGCACGAAGTGGTAGTAGCCGTAGGTCTTGGAGCCGCCCACGACGCCGGCGTAGCGCTTGCGGATGTACACGACGTCGGGGGGACCCAGCTCGGAGAGGCGGTTCAGGTTGCGGGTCCTAGACGCCAGCGGCTGTTCCTTGCCCCAGTCGTCGGCGGGAATCGCCGACCCGCCGTCGACGACCTCCGGCACGCCCACCAGGGTCTCGCCGCGCGCGGACGTGGGCATAGCGTGGATCGTGGCTTCTCGCTTCACACAGGTCGCTTGGCCGCTCGACGTTGCAGCTACCGCGCGGCACAGCAGCGTGGTGATTGATCCGGTTTACGTGGAGAGCATTGAAATTAGATCAACACCTTGATTGTGCGCGCCTGACAGTGGGCCACTTACAACGTGCGCGTGTGCTACTGTAATACTGTTTTTTCCTATTTTTTTCCTACCGCTCTACAGCCTTGCAACCCGCTCTCGTGTGCGCGCCTACAACAAGCGCCAGTTCTGTACAACAGTTCGCTCGTCGCCTGCGACGCGTTTCGATAAGATGTTTGAAGTGCGACGAATACTGTACTAAGCAATAGACGTCGCTGCCCATACCTCGAGCAATTACCTCAGGCGATATATTCGCGCGCTGCATCTCGCATTCCCCATCCACTTGGCTGAGCGGTGCCGGGGCAAGAGCCGTTCAGTAAGCTGTCGGAAAAGGGAGCGCGGCAGCACTGTACCCGCGAGTAACGTAGTTCCAGCGTTGTTGAAACGGATTCATGCCCATTCCGAGGGTTCAAGCGTGCAGGCCTGTGGCAAGATCCCTGCGCATCTGAACGACCAGAAGTACAGTGGCGTCGCGTAGAGTCGTCATGCAATCCACCTATTTCAGGCGCCCTTCCTAGCGCCACTGCATCGCGTGCACATACGACAACTACGGTACTGCGCCCGCCGATGTATGCATTGTTACAGAATGAACGGATTGCGACATCCCCCACAACTCGCCGATTCGCGCCACGCCCACGTCCGCACATGTCAATGCACCAGTCGTAACACAAGAGTTCGCTCGATCAATGCTCCCACACGAGTCGAAACACCCTGCATTGTCGCCGATAATAATGTTGACGAGGACAACGACACTAGTGCTACACATACCCAATCAATCAAGTCATCACCATATCTCCGTAATCCGTCCACCTCCCCTCCCATCTGAACGTAACGATGCACGCACATCACTACACCCGTAGCAACAATACACATGCGGTGGAGAACACAGGCCGCACGCAGTACCGAAAAAATCCGCACGCGAGGGACCGTCATACGCGCGCGCGCGCCGTAGCACGAGTGCCAGATAAGCCAATGACTGTATTTACTCAACACCAAAACCGCCACCCAGTCTGCAACAGCAACAATAAACAACAACACAGTGCATGGCAACTATTCATCACGCTCGCCATTGTTCGCATACGCCTAAAACCCCCACTATACCCGTAGGAAAATCGGGGGAAACTGCCCAACAGCATCACGTGACGGGTGCACGCGTCTAGGCAACCTGTTCACACGTCTTGAACTCCTCATCCACTTTTCCCTCACCACACCTGGCCAATCCCCTATTCATCACGTCCACACCACCAGCACTATTTTCAAATAATGAAGCCTTCGCGTGCACCACACTCGCGGTCGAGTGACGACGCCCGGCCAATCTCGGCGTCGGAATCGACACAGGGGACGGCGATGCCGCCTCAAACGACATACCAGCATACTTCACACCCAGCGGGGAGCGCTGCGGTACGGCAATGCTCTTGCGACCGCTCGGCGGGGAGAAACTATTCGCGCGTCGCTCCTTCGCGTCCGGGGTAGTACAATTCGACGAAATAGACGACACCTGCGGCGAAGGCGAAGCATCGCGTTGGTCCGGCACGCTAGGTTCCTGCCCGTCGTTGCGTAACGATGGAACCTGTTTCGACGTGGGCTTCGGACGCGTTTTCATGGCCGTGCAATTGGTGGCGTCTGTCTTCGATACTTGTCTCGCGGTTTGGTGCGCCACGGGCTTCGCGCCCACCTGCGGGGGATTGCGCTTCGATAGGTCGAAGGTGGGCGGCTCCAAGTAGCTTTGAGTACGCGTCGAGGCATTGTAGTTAATGTTCTGCACATCACTTCTCAACGCCGGTTGCGAGTAGCGGCGGCGTCGAGTATTAGTAGGTTTGGCCGGCTCGGGTTTCGCGGTACCATTACGGCGCGCCGGCAGCGCATTATATTCCGGTCTTTTCATGAGCGGGCTCGCCGGTAGTTCGCGACGGCGGAGCAAGTCGACAATTTCGTTTTTGGGCGGGGGCGTACGGCTGCATAAGTTGTTCGTACCGCCACCATCGCTCTTGGTGGCTTGCTGGCGTCTCCGCGCGGCAATAGCGGCGGGTGTGAGGAGGGAGATGGTCGCGGCAGTTTTCTGCTTGGTCGGCGCGGCGTTCAGTTTAGGCGCGGGCGCGGGGGTCGGCTGCGGCGCGGGGCGCGGCGCGTGCGTCATCTCGACGAGCTGGGGGTCATTGAACACCCCGGTGGCGCGGTCCCATTTGCGCACAGCTATCGTGGTGGGCGGGCCCTGGTACGGCGCGGGCTCGGCCACCAGCGCGTCGTTGCGGTCGAGCGAACCGGGCATGAAGAACGGCACGAGGGGGCGCATGGACAGCGAGCGCGCGTTTGTGGCGGCGGTGGTAGACGACATGTTGACTCTCTCGAAAACGCCGGGAGCAGCAGACGGCAGGCAGGTAAGTGTCAAGCGCAGGAGGAAGGAAGCATGAATTTTATACGCGTAGGCGCGTGTGTGCGGCTTCCGTTATGATAATTGTTTAGTGCAGTACACAACGCTTGGCGCCCGCCCATTGGCCGTTGCCTCACGAGATTTCTAGAACTGTGCCTGCCCCCGCCCAGTCCCAGCGCACATCCCTCCTTGACTTGCCGTACAAGTGTGCCACCCCGAAACCGCACGCACGCCTGGACGTCAACCGTTTGTACGGACACCGGGATAACATTCTATTTCCGCTCTACTCGTGTGCGTGCACTACGCTACAGTGTAGTGCAGAGTGACGTTTTCGAATACTACGTGCCAACAAGCGTTGCCAAGCGGGATCGAAACAGGGACAGTAGACAAAATACAGCACCGTATCTGCATTGACGCATAGGAAACGTCGTGGCACAATAAATATGATTGGCTAAAACCACTACGGCACCGCACCAACCCAATGTTGCACTGCACACGGTTGCAAGAAGGAAGAGGAAGGATGTCGTATTCCATGAGCTCGAGGTCATTCGCGCTTTTCTATCGTCCTTGCTGTACTGTACTGCACTGTTACTTTTCTCGCACCGCAACAACAATGGCGCTAACGAACCAAGAAAAGAAGCGATTTATCACTCAACCACAACAACCCTAAATTCATCGAGTAGAACCGTAGCAGTAGTCAAGTGAACTCGTAGTAAGACAACTCTCAACTCGACAGTAAGGATTGCACGCACATACTAACACACATCCCCGACACAACCAGCCCAACCGACTAGCCAACCACCTCCCTGCCACCCGCCTTCTACGCGCTCAACGAGGGGAACGCCGTAGGATCATCCACGTTCGGCGACTGCACGTTCACGTTATTCACACGACGGCTCTCATAACGCGGACGATAATCACGTCCCCGCCCATAGCCACGGCCGCGCCCACCACGTCCTCTGTACGAGCGATTGCCATGTCCGGGAGCATTCTTAAAGAACTCCTGATTCTTCGCGTTATGCGCCACGGCCGTCTGCGTGCTGTCTTTCACTGCGCGCTCGTTCACTTTCTCCTTCAGCGACACCGCCGACATAATTGAAGTCTCTTGCACTTCCTCCTCGTCACCCTTCTTCAATTTTGCCATTTTCCCTCCCACCTCATTCGCCTTTCGACCTACACCCGACTTACGCAATTCTAATCGAGCATCCCCTTTTCTCTGCGCCAAGTATTCGTCGAGAGACATGTCGGCCGGACCCTCATCCACGGGCTCAGGGGGATTTTCCTCACCATCCACGATGGGAGCACCGTCTTCGTTGATGGGGGCCATTTGGTCGGGGTCTCCGGACCCATTCGCTTCCTGGCCATCACGTCGTTCTCGACGTCGGTCGCCTTTGAAGGAACCGCGGCCTGCGTTTCTCGCGCCACCCTTGTAATTCCCAGTGCGCGCGCCGTCGCGACGGGCGTCTTTCTTCGCGGCGCCCCCGGCGGCGGTTGCGGCGCTGCCCGTTTGTTTGGTTGGTGGCGGTGTGGGCTTCACCACCGGCTCCTCTACTGGCTTCGGCGCGAGGTCATCCACGTCCTCCACGTCGTCCGCCAATAGGGCGAACGAGTTCATCACGAACGACGCCCCACTCGGTGCTACACGCGTCTGGGTGTGTAGGAATGTCGGTCGGTCGTACTCACACACACAAGCAAAGCAGATCAAGGAATGAGGGTGTGAGAACGCTTATTTTTTACGCCGACGGCGTATTAGTACACGTGTCCGTACGAATCATAACCACGACCTCAATCTTCCGCCGCCAACCATGCACGACGCGCAATACCCAACCCGGTATGGACGAGCTACTGAAACTGGAGGAGGAGTTTCGCCGCGAGGGTGCGCGAGCGGGCTTCCAAAAGGGCGCGGCTGTTGGAAAACTTGAGGGCCGCACCGCGGGGTTTGTGGAAGGCGCCAGCCGTGCGTTAGAACGACGCTTTGCGGAGGGGGTCGCCGATACGCTGCTCGCGCTGGGCGAAGAACTGCCCGAACGTGCGAGGGTCGCCGCCAATGAGTTGAAACGATTGTCCCAACTGCACCGCATGCATGTGGTGGGAAATGTGCAGAATCGTGATGTGGAAAAGGACCGAGAAGAGTTACAACATCAGATGAGATTGACCTTGGCATTGGCGAGAATGCCACCTATTCGACCCCGTGCACTACAACGAGATCCTGGACTTTCCTTTTAATGGCCAGGCTTACTGCAATGTACACAGTTTTTGTTCTTACTTTCACGCTAACCTATTGAATTGATGCTGTCGCATTCGTTTGCATTCAAACTAAATCATTTCGATGCATTTTCTCAACTTCTTGTACAACAGGAGTACCGTATAAGCGCGAGGCAAGAGCCTGAAAGGACCCTCACAGATATTGTTCTATGCGAAGAAATTTCGTCAATTTGGTCCACTTCATCTCTTGCTGTACCATCAATGCGATCACCCTCTATGTGTGTTCTTAACTATACGGCACTTTCCGCACGACTAGTCCTGCTTACTCAGGGAGCTCATGTCTGTATTTAGTCTCACCAGACTCGGATGTGTGCCTAGCGAAGAGCAGAATCCTACATTCGTTTCTAATATACCTAAGAGGTCACGCATGGTCTGCGTAGTCCGTGATTTGTACTGAAATTTGCAACTTAGCTGCAATTCGCACAACTCTCACATCTGCTCCTCATCGACGGGAAAACGGGCGCGGAACTTTGCCAGATATCGACTTTTCGCTCCTGTCATTATCCCTCCGTTGCGCTATCTCTTCCTCGATCGAATCTGTGATGCCGTTGTGTGATAATAGTGCCAGTGTACAGTAAGTACCGTCGAAGAAAAATAGGTCGTGCATGTCGCCGACGTATTGTACCGTACAGTGCACCGCGTATCGAATCCACCTTTCGCTCCCTTCACTAACCGCTTCCTCACTTGTACCAAATTTCTCATCCTCCTTCGCTTTTCCTATTTTCACACAGCCTTTTCCTACTCCCGTCCCTGTCCGCTTGCTTCTTCCTTCTCGGAATATCTCCCTTCAGCCACTCCCTCGTTCAATCATGCAAACGCTCCTCTTATCGTTGTCTTGGAAAGTGCACGCGCTTGTACTACCTCAACTTCCTTAAAGCATCTGGTATAGTACCGTACAATGCATTTGATATGGATCGACACAATTTCGCGTTGTGAAGCTTGCCCCACTTTGTTCGTTTAATAAAATCGGTTGCAACCGCAGGCCAATTGCTTCACGCTTCGTCGCTATCATTTTTGAGAATCTGTCGCATTCATTCGCTCACATACTAACCGCTTTACTGTTCACCACCCCATCCCCACAAAACTCGAATTTATGTACGCGCACGAAACACCTGTTGACAGTCGCTGATATTATTCACCAAACAGCAATCCTTCTATTACGTCCACAAAACAGCACCCAGGTCCTTTTCGTCATCGAAGCATGTTCGTTTGGAATGATGCATAAATCGTACAGACACGGTTTCGTATTCCTGATGTGTATACTCTATCGACCTCCATAATTCGCTATTGGCTTCGCTTCCATCTCAGGTGCAACAGTAAATGGCATCTCGAGCATGATGGTTGAAATTGCTCGTATTACCGATCACCGTGTCTTTTCTCTCGAACTCCTTCCAACCCTATTTTGTTCTTTCTAACATACTCCGCTTATCCGTTCCATTTGGCAATAGATGCAGCATCCTGTCTTGATACGACTTTCAATGGATGTTTGGAGTGGAGGAGTTTGGCGAAAGACCACGACAAAGAGAGGGTTGCGTATTGGGATAAGCATTGAAGTGTAAGTTGTAAATCAGTCACGAATGTGGACATTGACTGTATGGAGGTTGTTGGGTGTTCAGTGCCTCGCTCTGATGGCGGAGATGCGATTTTTATCAATAAGCAGGGTATGGGGCACTGAATGGTACGGTATGCTTGCGGAATGAGCGTGGTCAGGACGGAGCGGACAAGCAGAATTGTTCTTGTTCAAATTTTAAGCTTCTAAATGCACAATAATTCAGCACTTCGTTAGCTAACAATCTCTTTCAAATCATGCTTATCCTCGTCAGTCGCCTGCAATCTTTGTATTACGTATACTTCCTCAATTTTGTCGGACAGTACAGTATTTGAAGACACTGTACTACAGTCTACATTAATCCTTGACATATCATGAAGTAATCAACTTTGTTCTGCCTCAATATCACCGACAGATTTGCTGCACCTTTCAAACTATTTCGTTCCATGTTCTCACAATGTTATCATGTGGCGCGGATCAATTAAATATTCGGTCTAATTTACACTGCACTACGCAGGAGAATTGATGAGAATCACGGGTAATGCTCACCGTGAAACCATGACGTGTGACACTCAAAACCCGGTTTTCGTCGCATAATGTCATTCCATTTCATTTTTACCAAGGTGCACTGATAAAGTACTGTTGCTTACGAACTCAATAAGGACCTAGTCAGGGATGTAGCCCATGAACTTAAACTGTAGCCGTAAAGGCTCTGACACAACGTCACAGGAAGAACATATCATCCTTCATCTTCTCTAATTCCATCTGTTTGAATCAACGACTCACCATCCTTTGGTCCATCTGTCTCACTATTTCGTTGGAGTATAGCCAACGCTTCTTCCCGTCCTCCTTGGTTTTCATATACGTCGGCCAACTCACTCTGTACTGCCATAATTTGTGGATGTAATGAATTGTGATCATGCACAATTCGTAGCATCTCCAGACTCTGCTCGAGGAAGTCGGCCGCGAGATTCAGTTTCTTTTGCTTCCGATACACCGATCCAATAACCCAACGTGCCATCGGCGCATCAGGTTGTGGCTTATCACTTCCATACATCGCTTGATGCATTTCTAGGGCTTGTTCGCACACCTCTAGAGCATTCTCCAGATCGCCCATTGCTTCATACACGATTCCAAGGTTGGCGAGCGACGATAAAATATCAGGATGCGGCTTGTTAGGTCCGTGAATCGCTCGTCTCATTTCATGGCTCTGTTCGTGTTTCTCCAGAGCTTTCTCCAGTTCACCCATGTCCTGATACACAAGTCCGAGGTTGCCAAGAGACGATGCGATGTTAGGATGCGGATTGTTGGGTCCGTGGATCGCTCGATACATTTCTAGGCTCTGTTTGTATTTCTCCAGAGCATTCCCAGTTCAGACATTTCCTGATATACAAGTCCGAGGTTACCAAGAGACGATCCGATGTCAGGATGCGGATTGTTCGGACCGTGAATCGCTCGTCTCATTTCCAGGCTCTGTTTGTGTTTCTCCAGAGCATTTTCCACTATACTCATGCTGTAATAAACATTTCCGAGGTAATTGAGGCACGATGCAATGTCAGGATGCGGTTTGTTGGGTCCGTAGATTGCTCGTCTCATTTCAAAGCTCTGTTTGTGTTTCTCCGGAGATTTCTTCAGTTCACCCATTTCTTGATACACAAGTCCGAGGTTGTTGAGAGACGATGCGATGTCAGGATGTGGTTTGTTGGATCCGTGAATCGCTCATTTCATTTTTGAGCTCTGTCCGAGTTGTGAAGCTGCTCTGTTGAGCTTTCCTGTGTCCTTGAGTGCAGTTCCCAGAGAATGGTACGTATGTGCGATACGAAGTTTCACTACTTTTCCTCGATTACGACGATACCATGCATCCTGTAAACGCTCAATAAAGCTTCTCCTGCGGTTCTCTGCTTCTTGATGGTTCCGAATGGCAAGCAGATCTTCCCATACTTCAACTCCTTCTTCAGACTTTCCCATAAACTCCATTACCACCCCAGCATACACATGAATGTCTTCGACTTCTGAAACATTCCGTTTCTCGCTACTTCTCGCCGAACCCACATAATGACGTACCAGCGCAAGAGATTGTGCTGCGAACTCGACATGGTAGTCCTCGAATATATCTGGCAACTCATAGAAGGAATTCCCCTTCTTTCTGAGTTCAGTTTCGACCTCTTGATACACGGCAAGCAACGCGAGCCTATGCACGTCATTCCACATTGTTGTGCCTCGTCCCACATCTTTCAGAACGAATAGCTGTACAAGCCGATGCATCTTATAAATCCCCCTTTCTTCTTCATCGCACCAAACTAGAGATGAGCCGTGCATTAACTCTTGCACGAAAACATTTCGGAACATACCTTTGACACATCCACCTCCATCAGCTGTGTCCATTTTCATTATTCCCATCACTATCCCTTCTCCAATACCTCCCTGTCCTAGCATTGCCATTGCTCGCAATATCGTATACGCTTTCTCGGATAATTTTTCCACGCTGATTTTCCATGTCGTCCAAATAGACCTCTGCGATTCCCGGATTGATTTCAGCTCCTCTGTCCTATTCATGACATCTTGCCATTTCTTATGGTCCGCGCTCTCAAACAATTCCAGGTACTCTGCAAACGAATATTTGAACTGCGCAATGAACGATCCTGCTTGAACAAGTGCAAGTGGTAGACCTCCAAGCACATGCCCACTTTCATCTCCGCACAGCTTCTTCAGCGCATAATATTCAGCTCCATCGTCAACCTCCAGCTCCTTGATCTCTGTCCTTACTTCCTCGTCGTCTGCATCACCACTTTCTATCTTCCGAATTTGTCGCCATAACGCCACCATCGCATCCTCGGAGCACAGTGGTTCCAGAACCAATCTCTGTTCGCTTTTCAAGCGCTGCCATGTGTGAGGCTGACCTTGTCGCGATGTTACCACAACCCACCCATTGCCCCCCGATGGTTCTGCTATTCCACACACTTCATTCAGTATGCTACTCACTTTGCTATCGTCTGCATTATCCAAGCATTATAGCCACCGTTCTTGTCTCTCACTTAGTCCTCCCTTTAAAGCCGCGATTACCAAGTTCGCATTTCGACGTTCGTCCTCGCTCAATTTTCTTCGTGTAAGTTTCTCTGCCAGTTCTGCAAGCGAACCAACCACATCCCGAACATCTCCGTCTACCGTCACCCAGAATACTCCTCCTGGTACTAGCTCCTCCCGCTCGGCTCGATCCGCGAACGTGACCATTAATTCAGTCTTTCCGACTCCTCCGTACTGGGTAATCACAGCATTCCCTCGCTTCTCCAATATGTCTTTCAGAGTCTTCAGCTCCTTCTTACGTCCCGAAAAGAATGCTGAAACTGACGGCCGCACATGGTGTGGTCCATCACTCCACGTTTCTTGTTCTTCTTCCAATTGGCTCACCTTGTTATCAACTGCACAGATTCTGGCAGTGTTCCCTGCTGTAACGACCTGGTGTCTCAATTCCTTTA
>JAAUYH010138665.1_pt1 | contig 13418 bp, 16 predicted proteins | sample 7278061 | NCBI WGS metagenome assembly JAAUYH01 (sample SAMN14350203, study PRJNA611818) | marine sediment metagenome | isolation source: surface marine sediment (0.6m) | place: French Polynesia: Moorea | collected 2018-08
ATTCTCGATAAAGTTATGAGTACCTCGAACACGACCGAATTCTAGAGTTCCTTCACCAATAAATTCCCCACTATGAGTATTAATAGTATCAAGACTACTCAGAGCTAGAGTTCCCTCAGTCACGTTAACGATACCACTATTGTTAAAAGCAACATTAGAATTACGGTTGAATGAGAAAATGGTAGACCCTTCCCCAGAACGGGTGAAAATTCCCTGGTTGTTAAAAGTACCTGACCCTTGATCAGTCCGTCCACCAAATTCCCCTGGACCAATGGAGTTAAATTGACCCTGGTTATTGATAATCCCACCTAGCGAAAATTGGAGTTCGGTGGTTTGAAAGTTAATCGTGCCTTGGTTATCTAAGGTGTAGCTACTTAATCTTTTAGAATCAGAACCTTCGATATTCAGGCTAGCTCCTGAAGCTACTATGGTGCTACCAGTATTGCTCCCCTGCATTGTACCCCCACTCCAGGAGGAAGGACCGTTTAGGGTTAGGGTGCCTTCTCCTCCTAGAACGCCACCGATTAAGCTGAAGTTGGTATTGACATCAGTATCGTGAGCACCATTAAAATTAGCTGCAATATTAGTAATCCTGACATTGTTAACCCTTAATGAAGAATTATCGATAAAGGTATGATCGCCTCTACCGAATCGTCCACCAAATTATAGAGTTCCTTCGCCAATAAATTCCCCACTATGAGTACCTCCACCCTCCAAAGCTAGAGTTCCTTCAGTGACGTTAACAGTACCACTATTGTTAAAAGCAACTCTACCGACTCTAATAGAAACAGTATTGTCTAAGAAAAAGGTAGTACCTGACCCAGAACGGGTGAATATACCCTCATTGTTAAAAGTAGGTACTCCCCTCCCAGCAGTTGTAGCAAATTGGCTCGGACCAATGGAGTTGAATTCACCCTGGTTATTGATAATCCCACCACTACCAAATTGCAGTTCGGTGGTTTGGAAGTTAATCGTGCCTTGGTTGTCTAAGATTCTAGCTAATAATTGAGAACCCTCCTCGATATTCAGGCTAGCTCCTGAAGCTACTATGGTGGTTCCACTACCGAACATGGAGCCACCACTCCAAGAGGAAGGACCGTTTAAGGTTAGGGTGCCTTCTCCATCTAGAATGCCACCGGTGAAACTAAAATTGCCATTGACAATTGATAAGCCACTTAAGTTCAAACGACCGCCTGAAAGAAGAAAAGCTTCATCTGAGGTGAACTGGTTAAGAGAAGTATTTCCAAAGCGATGTTCAGTAGTAATATCATCGTTAGCGAAACTAATCAGAACATCGTCACCCTCTAGGGGAGAAATATCATCAACCCAATTATTAGAGATATCCCAAAAACCATTATTAGCATTTTTCCAAGTACGTAGAGCCATAGTTAATTGAATAGTTAATTTATTTTTCTAAGAAAATGAATATTGGATAAAAGAAACTAGCTAAGTTTGTTTATTTTTAATTAACTTAATTGATATATCAATATACTAATCATACAATTACAGTCTATTTTTTGAATCATTTTAATCAGAAAATTATGTATTTTCTCGGTAATTTACCCATAAATTTACATATCAAAACTTCATCTCAAACTCTAGAAATTTTCATACTTTTATTGACTATTTTGTGCTGGATAATGTCAAGAGTTTCAAAATTAGTTGTTTAGAAAGGAAATGGCAACAAATAATAATCTTAAAATTTTAAAATCTATCCTTGCTTACCTCGTCCGATTGCTAGGATAGCTAGAACTTCGTTTAGGAATTACATCATTAGGTACTTGCCAGAACAATGATGCTTGTCTCATGTTATGGCTTAATATCGAATCATCTATTGAATCTAATTTTTCAATTTCAACTGTAGATAAATCTATATTTAAACATTTAATTATTTCTGCCCCTAAAGACTTTGCTAACAGAGGAATAACCGCATTACCAATTTCGCGAAATCCAGTCCATATTGTCCGATGAAATTGGAACCAATCGGGAAAAGTATGAAGTCTGGCAGCTTCTCTAATACTTAGGCATCTAGGATGTAGGTAATGAATAGGACGAGGTGCGGTAAATGCTCCTCTACTCCTATCTGTTCCTGCTCTTAATGTATTGCATAATCCGTGAGGAGATAATCTTAAAAAACGACTAACTCGATCTATTTTTCCTGGAGTTGTATTGGCAAATCTAGAAATAGTTTTTTCTGTATGTTGTGAACCAAGATGACCCCAAATAAAATTGCTGGTAGCTCTTTTGTGACATAAAGAATATTCCTTTTGTAGATATTGTTTGAATTCTGAATTAACAAGCTCCTCTAGATTTATTCCGTAATCTTTACCAATAAAAACCGGGATTTCACTTAGGTCTGATATGGCTTGTTCTATTGTAGTCAGAGGTAGCAAATTTTCATTTTGACCGTGAGTTGGAGAAGGATAATTAGGTTTCCACACATCATCTCTATAGCCTATTAAAATGAGTCGTTTACGTTTTTGAGGCGTACCATATAAAGAGGCATCCAGTATTTGTATTGGTTGAACTATCGAGTAATTATTTTCTTCAAATTTTTTAATTAAATCTTGTAAAAACTGTTGATGTTTGCCTGATGCCATGCCAGGAACATTTTCAAAAATAAAATACTTTGGTCTAATTTCAAAAACAATTCTGGCATATTCAAAAATTAATTTATTCCGAGGATCGTTTAATGCTCTGCGTCCCATATAGGAGTAGCCCTGGCAAGGTGGCCCTCCAGCTATTACATCTATATCCCCCTCAAATCCTTTATTCTTGATGGCATTTAATAGCTCTTGGCTAGATAGACTGCCTATGTCTTTACAGATGGTAGCTCCATAGGCAAAGTTATAGTGATGGACTAAGGAGTGTATAGGGTCTATCTCAATAGATGCAGCAATATCAAAACCGGCAGCTTCTAAACCTAAAGACATTCCACCACAACCAGAAAATAAATCGATCGCAATAGGACGATTACTCAAGATTTTCCCTCATACAGTATGCTACATTGACGCTTTATTTCTCTTTAATCGTTTCCAGAGTAACACCTCAGTAGAAATAAATTAGAATTTTTCGCTACTTGATTCTTACCTACTACTAAGTTGAAATTTTTGCGTTTCCAAAACTTCAGCATACAATTTTTCTAATCTAACGAGATTTTGAGCCAGAGTGTAACGTTCTAACACTCTTTGTCTGGCTTTTTGTCCGAGTAATTTAGTTATCTCTGGACGATCGCGGAATAGAGTTAGTAAGGTTTTTAATTGAGTAGTAACATCTTGAGTATCTAGTACTACTCCTGCACCCTCATTTAAAACTTCTCCATCTGCCCCTGCATCTGTAGCAATACAGGCTACTCCGCAAGCCATGGCTTCTAATAAAGAGATAGATAAACCTTCTACTAAAGAAGGAAGAATAAAAACATCGGCTGCACGAAGAAAATCGATACGGCGTTCCTCTTCAGGAACAAAGCCAAACCACAGAATGTTGTGTTCTTTTCCATAATGAAGTTGAAGAGAAGTTCTTAATGGACCATCTCCTACTATAAGTAGTTTACAATCAGCCCCTAAATTAGAATGTTTCCATGCCTTTAGAAGAGCTTCTACATTCTTTTCTGTAGAAATACGACCTTGATAAACAAATAAGCGTTTTGTCTGTAGTTGGTATTTAAGACTCGAATACCCTGGGGAATATTTTTTTTCATCAACGCCATTAGGAATAACTACCACTTTTGTGGGGGGAACTCCTAGTTTAATCAGTAAATCCCGCTGAATTTGAGAAAAAACGATCGTGCGATGGTAATTAGCCAAAAATGGAGCATAAAGTTGGTAGGTAAGATATTGGGTACTAGATTTGAGATTGCGTATCTTACTATCAAAGGGTGGATGAAAAGTCGCAATTAAGGGAAGATTGAGTTCTTCACAAATTTCTGGTAGGCGAAAATCGAGAGGAGATAGAGTCAAAGAAGCATGAACCAAATCTGGTTGCAGTTTTTGCAGCGATCGCGCTAATATCTTACTCGATTTGAGCGTAGGAATCGTATAAATCTGTGATTTATAAATAAAAGGCAAAAAAACCTCTGGACAATCGGGCCAATTTTCCAGATTGGTAGATTCTTGAGCAAAATGTAAAAAGCTGACATGATACCCTCTGTCTAACAAAGCATTAGTTATTTCTCGACCATAGGTAACATTGCCACAAAATGGTGATTTTTTTCCCAGCCAAGCGATATGCATTCAGATACTCTTGTCTTTAAAGAGATAACCAAAGGTAATTTAAACCAATTTAGGACAATTAATTTATTTATTTGCCAACTTAGGTTTGTTTTACCTCACCTGTATGGGAAATATACCAGGTTAAGACCCCTCCTACTACAACTAATACTGCTAAACCGAGAAATACTAATGATAGACCGAAACGAGCTTCGGCTTCGGCAGCTAAAACTAAAGGTAAAGAAAGAGCAATATTAACGGCATTATTTTGCAATCCAAATACTTTCCCTCGCATATCTGGGGGTGTTTCTGACTGAATTGTTGTTTGCATAGGTACACCAACTAAAGCAGCAAATCCACCTAAAAAAGCCGTAACAATCAAAGCCAACCAGAGATTTTGAGTAGCTAAAGATAAACCTACCAGAGAAGCAGCCACACCGATCGAACCCCAGAGACTGAGTTGGGCGCGAGCAAAGTTTTGACCCCAATGACCCAAAATTGCTGCACTAATAGCCATTCCTATTCCCGCAGCAGCTAGTAAAATGCCAAATTGATCGGCATCTAACTGAGGTATCTTATCTGCCATACTGACGGCTAAAACTGCTAGGGCAGCAAATACAGAGAAAAGAATAGTTAACTGAATTAAAGCGTTGCGAACTCGCTGATTTTTACCTAAATAGCGCAAACCATCCCAAATATCTTGCAATGGATGGGGACTTGCTTGAGGTAAGTGTTCTGATTTTTCTCCTGTTTTGAGCCATAGTAAAATAATTCCCGCGATCGCATAAGCTCCCCCAACTAGTAATTCTTTACCAATGTGCCAAAAAAATAACCAACCATCAACTAACCAGTCTGCTATTTCCAATAAAGGCTCTCCCACGGCAAATCCTACAATTAACAACGCCATCATAGTTGTTGTGTAGAGAGAATTAGCTGCTAATAAATGTTGTTTATTGACAATTAGAGGAATAGTAGCTTGTTCGGCAGGAGCAAAAAACTGAGTCAGAGTGGACACCAAAAAAGTGATCCCCAACATTAAAGCAAATCCTAGAGGCAATTTGGCATTCAAGTACTGCTCATTTGATAGCCACAACAAAGCGGGTAAAGTCAATACAAATATACCCCTTAGTAGATTAGAAATAACCAATACACTTTTTTTTGACCATCTATCTACATATACCCCTGCTAGAGAACCAAATAAAACTGCGGGGACAGTAAAAGCAATCATAATTGGCGATACCCATCGAGCAATCGGTTGTCCTGGTAATTGAAACTCATTGGTAATAATTGCAATCATCAAGACCAAATAAATTTTATCTGCCAATTGAGAAAATATTTGACCACTCCACAAAGTTAAAAAGCTGCGGTTTTTTAAAACAGGAATAAAACCCTGGCTAGAGGTCGATTTCTCTTGATATTTCATTGCTGATAACTGAGTTTGAGGTAAATCGGCTTCTGATTGTGGCTCATTATCTTCTCTAATGGATTCTGATTCAGACAGTCGCATTCTAGCTCTATTTTTTGTTTACTGTTGGTTAACATTAATTTGGAGAGACTTTCGGTAGTCGCGCTGACCTGCGGTAGTCGCTTCGCGTGCGCGTGCGCGTGCGCGTACGGGGTTATAATTTTTCCCACAAAAGAGTAGGGATTTAGATGCTAAAAAACCAATAAATTTTGTGTTTTCTAGCTTCGTCAAAATCGTTTTATACAGAGATAATCTTTTAACAAACAAACCCCGATTTTTATGCTTAAAACTCAACTAAATATAAATTATCTACTAAATCGGCAGAACGAAGAGAACGACCACAATAATATTGAGCATATTCTCTTAAAATTCGTTCTACTTTAATCCAGGCTGTATCTAAAGAAAAGTTGGTCAAAGATACTCCGCCTTGAAGAGACTGTGTCTGCTTCGACTCGATCGGTTTTGAAGTAACAATTGGTTCTAACTGAGGTAAAGCTTCACAGCTTAATTGCTGTAATAAAGTTAGTTCTAAAGCATTAACTTTGTAGTTAATTGATTTGAATTTAAGTAGCTCTCTAGAGTTAAGATTATTTTCCGATCGATTATTCAATTCAGCTATATTTAAATCGACGATGCTGCCCCTCTCAAAACTAAATCCTACTTGCCAATTAGGAGTAACAAAATTAGGAGAAAGTAGCTTTTGGCTGAGACAACAAGCTTGCACTTGGGGAGCAACTCCCGCGATCGCCAAAATATGATAGACTGCTTGTGCTAAATAAGGATAGACATTTTGCCTATTCGCTAACTGTTCGATTCTTCGTAAATGTTCGTTAAATAATTCGTATAACTCTAATTGAGATTGTTCGCTTAAAGCCAAATATAGAACCAATTCAGCTAAATATTGAGCAGTAGCTAATTTTCCTAAATCTTGGCTTAAACCAGGATAAGTATAAATAGTATCTGCCTGAATAATTTTATCAAGCGATCGCCCCTTCACAATCAATAAATTATTAACTACAAATAATTCGCTTCTTCCTCGCAGTCGCGATTTATATTTTCTCGCTCCTGGAGCGATCGCTCTAACTATACCCCATTCTGAGGTTAACACTGTCACTAGACGGTCTGTTTCTCCTAGTGGACTTCCTTTTAAATTTATGCCAGTAGCTTTATATGTTTGACTCATTAATTAGGAATTAGAGATTAGGAATTTGGCACTACTAAGTCCCTATCTGATAACTGATAACTGATTACGGATTACTGTTAACTGATAATTGTTGATGAACTAAATCTATTCCGCGAGATGTACCTAATCTTGTAGCACCTGCTTTAATTAGTTCTATAGCTTGTTCCACGGTTCTAATTCCGCCAGAGGCTTTAATACCAATTTGTCCTCTAGTAATATTGTGTAATAACCTTACATCTACTACCGTTGCACCACCAAACCATCCCGTACTAGTCTTGAGATAGGCAACGCCAGCATCCATACATATTTCCGCAGCTAGTCTTTTTTCTGTATCTGTTAAGACAGAAGTTTCTAAAATTGCTTTAACCGTCTGTCCTGTTTCAGCACAAATTTCGGCAATTTCTTGGTAAATAGGTTCCGATTGTCCTGATTTAAGCCATCCTAGATTAATTACTACATCTAACTCTGTTGCTCCATTGTCTACGGCTTCTTGCGCCTCATATAGCTTACTTGCAGAAGTAGTAGCACCTGTAGGAAAACCAATTACCGTACATACTTGAGTATCTTTGCCATGAAGTAATTCTGCTGCTTGTCTAACGGCGACGGGATAAACACACACAGTCGGAAAATTGTATTGCCAAGCTTCTTGACAGCATTTTTCTACCTCTTGAGGGGTAGCTGTCGGTTTAAGCAAGGCGTGGTCGATATAGGTAGCAAGATCGATTTCTGATTCCGTTACGGGCATTTCAGCTAGCTTACATAACTATCTTCTCTATTTTCGCAGACTTTTATGACAATTTCATTTAGATAATTAAGGAGAAACTATTATTTTTCTCTTCTCGTCTGTTAAATAATTCACATTAGACCTATCTAAATACAAAATAATATCTCTATTTCTTCTCGATCGCTCTCTAAATTTAAAAACAACATCAACAAGAGGAGATCGAACAATGGAACTTCTTTATCGCGGAATTACTTATCAGTCCACTAATACTCAAGTAGAAACTATCCCTTCAGATCTTCCTGCTCGATTTTTGGGACGAACTTATTTTATCAGTCGTCCTACTCAAATATTTAAACCACAATTAGGATTAAAAAAATATCGTGGTATTACTTATACAAAGTAACTTTTCTCTTAGCTCCTTAAAGCTGGGAGCGAGAAACTTCTTTAATCTCAATTTCACGTTGTGAGATTTTTGTTGCCAATCTGACTCATATTTGTGTGCCAGTTGTGCCACTTTACGCGAGCGCAAATTTTTAGGTGCAGAAAAGGTAGTTTCTACAATGATCGTGTGGATAGAGTTAGTGCCAATATCGATAGCTGCTAATTTCATGATTTTAACCTAGCGAGACTCGATCTTAATTTACATTACTACTGAGTAAATTCGTTGATGAGTCCAATGAATTCTCACAATAAAAAACCTCGGCTAAGCGAGGTCAAGTAGGAGAAATCTAAATTTTATTTATTTTCGAGAGATACCAAAACCTAAAGCTGCTAGCTAACTACGAAAGAAATTGCAACTACACCCGCAACCAGTAGAGCTGATAAAACACCACTAATTAGATAAAAGCGTTGCTGTTTAGATGTGGGTTCAGTAGCCTGGTATACCTTGGGTTCTTTAGCAAAGTTATTGAGGATTCCTCTTTCGTCTTGTGTAGTAGCCATAATTTGTTTGTTGTTGTTTACTTTTTTTCTTATGTAAATAAATATAACACTAATATTTAGTTTTGTAAAGCAATATTGACAAAAAAATATTTACAGTGTTAATCATTCGTTACTCTAGCTAAAACCAGAAATTACCACATCTGACCTGAGAGGTAAGGTTGTTAATTTTTGTATCATCAAAGAGTTAAGTAATTTTTTTGGGTTTAGAGCGATCGTGACTGTAGAACAACTAACTATAAGTAATAGCTGGGAAAAATTAGACTGGATTTGGCGGGGACATCAAATTCGTTACACGGTAAAAGGAGAAGGAAAACCTTTACTCCTAATTCATGGTTTTGGTGCTTCTATCGGGCATTGGCAAAAAAATATTTCCGTTCTAGCAGATCGAGGCTATCGTGTTTTTGCTTTAGATTTGTTAGGTTTTGGGGCTTCAGCTAAACCAGCGTTAGATTACACTCTGGAATTGTGGCAAGAGCAAATCAAAGATTTTTGGTCAGTACATATTCAAGAACCAACGGTTTTTATTGGAAACTCTATTGGCGGGTTAATTAGCTTAATGTTGATGAGTAATCATCCCGAAATCACAGCAGGAGGGGTATTAATTAACTGTGCTGGAGGCTTAAATCATCGTCCTGATGAATTAAATCTTCCCCTGAGACTAATTATGGGAGGATTTACCAAGCTGGTTAGTTCCCCCGTGACAGGTAAATTTATCTTTAATCGTATTCGTCAAAAAAGGCGCATTCGTAGCACCTTGTATCAAGTTTATCGCGATCGCGCTGCGGTTACTGACGAACTAGTAGAAATGCTTTATACTCCTTCTTGCGATCCTTCCGCACAACAAGTATTTGCTTCTGTGTTAACTGCACCCGCAGGTTCGACTCCTCAAGATTTGTTACCTAAAAGAACACATCCTTTACTTGTTTTGTGGGGGGCTGACGATCCTTGGACACCCATTAAAGGAGCAAAAATATATCAAGATTTAGCAGCTAATAACTCTGATGTCGAATTTTATTCTATTCCCAATGCGGGACATTGTCCCCACGATGAAAAACCAGAGATAGTGAATCAGTATATCTATAATTGGCTATCTCAGATTAATTAAAAGTAACCTGAGTTCGGGATAAGGTATAAACTTATTCTTTCGTTGAAAATCTATGTCTCAATCAAAGATCGATTTTAATAAATAAACCACAGAGGCGGTGCGACCCTGCGGAATTTTTAATCCGCAAAGGAACGCGCACCGAGCAGAGAGCACAGAGAGGAGTTTATCCCTTATACTTTACGATTAATTGGTGAACCCGCAAGGGAGGTCTAATCGCCAAACAGATTTAGTTGATACCTAAGCTTAGACGCATTTACATTGCACTTTAAAATTCTCAAACGCCTTATGGAGAAGGAACAGAATAGGTAACTTTAGTGCGTCTAAGCTTATTTTGAAGCTAAATATTGTTAACCCGAACTCAGGTTAAAAGTAGGGGTCGTTAGCCAACGACCCTAATACGTCTTCATCAATATTTTTTCTAAGCAAATAAACGTAATTTTGTTATAATCATTAAGCACTATCTAATTGTGGCGACATAGCCAAGTGGTAAGGCCGTGGACTGCAAATCCATTATTCCCCAGTTCGAATCTGGGTGTCGCCTTTCGGTAGGGGTCGTTCGCGAAAGACCCCTACAGGATTACCTAACAAATTGGGGCATAATTTCGGCTGCCGTAAATAGACCATACATACCACGACGATGAAGGGATATTCCTGCTTTAAGATAGCCAAAAGCAGGGCCACAGACATTTGCTGCCATACTAGTTTCGTCGCCTAAAGTGAAAGTATGGGTGGAAATTTTACCTTCAAAAGTACGTCCTGTAATTTTGACATTAGTACTCAGAGGTTTTTTCGGATTGCGGGTATCTACTACACCGCCAACAGTAACGCGATCGCGGGAGCAAATTCCTGCCAATTCGAGCATGATATCATCCGCGTGTTCCATATTTTCTAAAGCGAGAATGCCATCTGTTTTATCTAGCAGGGCGGATACTTCTTCATCTGTCATTGCCCTGGCGGTATCTACATCAAAACCAGGCATATGAGCGATATCTTCTCTAATAGTGGCGCGATAGGCTTCCCAGTTAGCAATACCTACACCAAAAGTAATTTTAATACTATGAATTTCGGCATAACTTTGGGCAGCGACGGCAGCAGCAGCAGTTAGTAAACCAGGAGTCGCACCACACCCAGTCATGTAAGTAATACCAGCCTCTTTTAAGTCTGTTTGTAATTCTAGTAATTGTTCTACTGCGCTAGTTCGCTTCAGGGCATCTACTAAAACCCCTTGCCAACCAGATTGAATGAATTGTTTTGCTACCTCTGCCATGAAAGTATTTGGTAAATTAGGCAAAGCCAAGAAATAACCATCTACATCAGCATTAGCTAATAAATCCGCAATACTTTGGTTGCTTAGAGTGCCATAGGGTTCTAGATAACCAACAGAACCTTTAGTCTGATAAGCTGCGATCGCTCTATCTACATCCAGCCCATTTGTATTGTAAGCATAGCCTTTTTGGTCTGCTGTTGCGACCCAAGACATTTCTCCTTTAGGCGCAAGTACTCTTGTTGCTGCCTGCCCTAAACCACCAAACCCTAAAACACCAACTTTGATAGAACTACTAATTTTGTCTACAATCATCTATATCTATTAAGTTTTTACTCCACTTGAATAGATTTTTATTATCTAGGTTAAGGGTATCAATTCCAGTTAATGAAGCAAAAATTTTTATTTTAATAAAGTAGTTCCCAAGTGCCAGGCTAGGCTCGAGCGCCCAAACTAAAATTCTCTTCATTTGTATACTTTTGCAAATAAACTGCTAATTTTGATAAATATCTGTCTTGACTTCTTCTCAAAGCTAAGGAAAACTTAGAAAATAATAAAGTAATTCCTTCATCTATTATTAACTTTTGATAAAATTCTATTCATAAGTAGTGTCACCGATCTGAATAAACCAATTTGAGCTAGTTGGAGGGAACTAACATTTCGCTGCAACCAGCCAAAATTCCCAAAGTAGGACATACTCAAAATCTGTCATGAACATGGAAACACTTGAATTCACCATCTACCCAGATGGTCGAGTCAAAGAGAAGGTTACAGGGATTGTCGGGTCATCTTGTGAAGAGGTGACTGAAGCAATTGAAGCAGAACTTGGGGTAGTAGTATCTCAAGAAAAAACCTCTGAATTTTATCACCAAACAGTAAGTCAGTCCGAGAAAGTTAATAACCACGGCACTTTCAGCCAATGGTAGTTTAACCAAGCCTAATCTTGTCAAATCTAATTCTAGTAATCACCGATAAATTATGTCACATTTCAGCAATATCAAAACCAAAATCCGTAATTTAAATTCTCTAACAGCAGCCCTAGACGATCTAGGTATTAGCTGGAAAGGCGGTTCGAGAAAAGTTAAAGGCTATCAAGGTCAAACTCGCGATGCTCAAGTTGTCGTAGAGCAAGATAATAACTACGATCTCGGCTTTAGCTGGAATGGCAGTGAATATGAACTAGTAGCCGATTTACAATACTGGCAGCAACCTTTATCTGTAGAAGGCTTTTTACAACAAGTAACTCAGCGTTATGCTCTTCATACTGTTGTTAACGAAAGTAGCAAACAAGGCTTTAACGTTACCGAACAACAAAAAAATGAAGACGGTTCAATTCGTTTAGTAGTACAACGTTGGAGTGCGTAATGTCGGATTTTTCCCCAACTTCTGAACGTTCTGGTTTAGAGCCTGAGTTGGGGGGTATCCTTAGAGATGCTCCCCTCAGGTCTGGTTTAGAGCCAGAATTAGGGGGAGTATTGAGACAAAAAGGTACTTACGTAGATGAGACTACTTGTATCGGTTGTAAACATTGCGCTCATACTGCTCCTAACACTTTCTATATCGAACCAGATTACGGACGAGCCAGGGTATTCAATCAAAATGGTGATGCTGAAGATTTGATTGAAGAAGCGATCGATACTTGTCCAGTCAACTGTATTCATCAAGTAGATTATACGGAACTAAAAAAGTTAGAAGAAGAAAGAAAGTATCAAGTAATTAAAAATCTAGGGTTTCCTCAAGTTATCAAGAAACCAAGCAAGAAGAAACAAAAAAAAACTAATAACTAGAAGTACTTCATAAATAAAGCAAAGCTTAGTTAAAGTGAATATTTTCTCAACTCTTTTTTGATATGTTAGAGAAATACTTAAGTATTTGAAATGATTACTTACAGTAAATTTTATTACTGTCTACAGGATACTAATAATGAGAAATACTTTCAAAATTTATACTATTTTGACTTTGCTACATTTTAGTTTTTTAGGTTGCTCTACTACTGTGACTAAAAAAACACCGTTAAATGTTTCTGATGTTTCTTCTGTAATTGAAAATCCTACCCCAGGACAAGAGGTGACTTTACAGGGAAAAATTATTGGAAAAATAGAAAAATGTCATATATTTACTGATGGTACTAATAAAATTCTCATTCATTTTAAAGATGAAAAATTAAATAAAGAATTAGCATACGACCCTGATGCTATGGTAGAAATCTCAGGCATGATTGAAAGTGGTGTAATGCCTGGTATGCATCATTTTGAAGGAGGACATCATGTTAACATTCCCATGGATACCATGATTATGGTTCATCAATTTCAAACTATAAGTACTAATTAGTTTGGTAATTAGATTAGATATTAGTAGCTACTAAGTAGCTACATTTTGCTCCTTGAATAATTTAGTTTTTTGGGCTCTACCGAATCTGCGATGTAAAACTGTTAGAAACTAGTCATTAAAAGTCTTGCTGTGCAAGACTTTGAGTTCTTGATAGTTGGATTTTGTATATTTTTTCCTAAATCCATTTACAGATAAG
>JAAUYH010111033.1_pt1 | contig 13417 bp, 11 predicted proteins | sample 7278061 | NCBI WGS metagenome assembly JAAUYH01 (sample SAMN14350203, study PRJNA611818) | marine sediment metagenome | isolation source: surface marine sediment (0.6m) | place: French Polynesia: Moorea | collected 2018-08
TGGCTTCCTTTTTTTATTTTAACTATAGCACTAATCTTAGCTAGCGGCTGGTTATTTTGGTATCGAATATCTGGAGCCCAACTCTTCCAACTTCATAAAGGAAGTAATTACACTTTTTCTATTTCCAAGTAATAGAGCGCTTACTAAAACAAATATTAACTTCTGAAAGCCGACTAATAACTTTACAACATAAATTGACGAATTAGAGAGCACAAAATGTATCAACAATAAATTTTGTGATTAATGAAGAATGTCATATTAAACTTAAATAAGTTTAATACTAGTAAATAAATCTTTATGACGGACAATCAACCCTCAACAATTTGTATTTTTAATATTTCGCCTCTGATCCGAATCACCCTATTATTGCTATATGCTGCCTTAACAATACCTTTACCCTTTCTAGCTGAAGCGACATCGGCACCAGTACCCAGTAATTTCTTGTCAATTGGAATTGGCATAGGTGCGATCGTGGTTTATGCTGCTCTTAGCCAGCAAGTGCTTTTAGATGAAGAAAAAATCCAGGTAACTTATCCAAGTTGGATTCCCCAGATTTTTTATCAACGTTGGTCTCTAAAATGGACTCAAATAGCTGGCTTAAAAATGCGCACTACTGGACAGGGTGGCTTAGTATATTATTTCATAACGCTAGAACGCGATCGCGCCTATCTATTACCGATGCGAATTGCTGGTTTTGCCAAGATGGTACGCATCGTAGAAGAAAAGACAGGAATCGACACCACCGATGTTCGTCCTCTAGCTCAACCTTGGATGTATCTCATCTTATTTGTCTTTACAATTGTCCTCCTGTTTATTGATGCTTGGACAATCTCAGCAGCAATGTATTAAGAAGGAACCAAACACTAGGAAAAGTTGACCAATAACTGATAACTGATAACTGTTTATTTAGCCAATTCTGCTTCGATAGCAGCAATTAAGCTAGAGTCATTGGGTGCAACACCACTTTTGAATCGAGCAACCACTTCTCCTTGTTTGCTAATCAAAAATTTCTCAAAGTTCCAAGCAACATCTCCTTGAGGGTCTACAGAACTTGTGAGGGTTACGTATAAAGGATGTTTGCTAGCACCAAGAGCCGCAACTTTATCAAACATCTCAAAAGTTACACCATATTTTGTTTCACAAAACTGAGCAATTTCGCTGTTAGTCCCTGGTTCTTGGGCACCGAAATCATTACAGGGAAAGCCTAAAACCTTAAGACCTTGAGAGCCATATTTTTTATTAAGCTCTTCTAAACCAGAATACTGAGGGGTATAACCACAATAGGAAGCCACATTGACGATTAATAAAACATTTCCCGCATATTCAGCCAACTTTTTTTCTAAACCGTTAATGGTTTTGACTTTAATCTCAGATACAGTAGCACTCATATTGTTTTGCTCTCAAACAAAAATTTGTTAAATAGATCAATGGTTACTCTATCATTGAACCTCAGCGAAATAAATGTGATCTGGCAGAAAAACCTAATTTAAATCCTAAATAGCTCAGTAATTTATTTTGTACAGTTAATTACTGGTATATTTTAATAAATTAAAACAAAAGACAAAAATTTAAGATTACAAAATTGGCAATTGTAATATTTAACATTTTTCGTAAATTAGCGATCGCATTTTGTCCTCTCTACTCAAATCATTGCTCGAAAAAAATGCTGTAATCATTGTCTAGTAATAGTTTCCCTCTCCTAAAGTTTCTCATTTAATTTTTGCGATCGCTAGTATAAAATTTTATGTAGCAACCAAGTATTGTTTAATCAATATGCTGATAATTTCAGATTAATTCTTGATTTATATAACAATTGAGACTCTTATTTAACAAGGGTTAACTATTATATGAGATGGTAATAAAAAGAAAATATTAAATTTATAACAAAAATTGATCGCAATGGATTCTAGTAAAAAAACCGTTATCATTACCGGCACATCTTCGGGAGTCGGTCTATATGCAGCAAAATCCATGGTAGAAAGAGGTTGGCATGTAATAGCGGCTTGTCGTAACCTGGAAAAAATGGAGAACGCCGCACAAGAAGTAGGGATCTCCCAAAATAATTACAGCATGATCAAGTTAGATTTGGCTTCCCTAGAAAGCGTTCGACAATTCGTTACTGATTTTCGAGCCACAGGAAGAATATTAGATGCTTTAGTTTGCAACGCAGCAGTCTATTTACCGCTGCTCAAAGAGCCAATGCGTAGCGCTGACGGCTATGAATTAAGTGTTGCTACCAACCATTTGGGACATTTTCTGTTATGCCATCTCTTGTTAGAAGATTTGCAAAAATCACCCTATCCAGATCGTCGACTAGTCATCTTGGGTACAGTTACCGCTAACCCCAAAGAATTAGGGGGTAAAATTCCCATTCCCGCACCTCCCGACTTAGGAAACCTTGAAGGCTTTGAAGCAGGATTTAAAGCTCCTGTGAGCATGATTAATGGCAAAAAATTCAAACCAGGCAAAGCCTATAAAGACAGTAAACTCTGCAATGTCTTAACCATGAGAGAATTACACCGACGCTATTACGAATCTACCGGTATTATTTTCTCTTCTCTCTATCCTGGCTGTGTGGCGGATACTCCTCTATTTCGTAACCATTACCCTCTATTTAGAACTATATTCCCTCTATTCCAAAAAAATATTACTGGAGGTTATGTCACTCAAGAAGTAGCAGGCGATCGCGTAGCGCAAGTTGTCACAGAAGAAAAATATAAAGAATCTGGGGCTTACTTTAGCTGGGGTAACAGACAAAAAGAAGGTCGTCAATCTTTTGTCCAAGAAGTTTCTAATGAAGCTTTGGATGCGAATAAAGCCAAAAAATTATGGGAATTGAGTGAAAAGTTAGTGGGAATCAATCAACCTGTAGCAATCTAAGGATACAGGGGGAAGCAAGGGCAGCAGGGGAGGCAAGGGCAGCAGGGGGAGTTCCCTATTACCTATCCCCAATCCCTAAAGTATCAGTTAAGAAAATAGATGCTTTTTGAAGGTTTGTCACTAATAGCTGTGAGATAAGATTATTCGTGGTGTACAATACGCATCTAGTCGTGTTGCTATTCTATTCCTTATGATTGCATCTACTCTCCAAAATGAGAGAAAATCTCAACTAAAATGGTATTGGGAGCTACTTTATGTTTTAGTTCGACGCAATCTGAAAAAAAGATATCGCGGTTCTTTTTTAGGTATATATTGGTCGTTATTAAACCCTATAATTATGACCGTATTATATACAGCCGTTTTTGGGACTAACTTTAAAGTTCACTATGATAATTCGATATTCAATTATATTTTGGCTGTATTTACTGGTCTAATAATCTTTAATTTCTTTTCTTCTTCTACCGCTCAAGCTTTACCGAGTGTCGTAGCAAATGGTTCAATAGTAAATAAGATTCGCTTACCTTTATTAATTTTTCCCTTATCTTTTATTGGAGCAAATCTCTTTCAATTCTTGATGGGAGCATTACCCCTGTTATTGATAGTAACGTTTATTTTATCAGGTCATATTATAAATGTTATAGCTATCTTATTTCCTTTGTTTGCTTTAGTGCTAGTTTGTACTGGCATCGGATTTTTTACTAGTTCATTGTTTGTGTTTTTTCGAGATTTACCTTATTTCTATGAATTATTAACATTCTTAACTTGGATTAGCTTACCGATATTTTATCCTCCAATAATTGTCCCTGACGAAATCAGACCAGTTCTAGTTGTAAATCCTTTATTTCCAATAATTGAAAGTATTCGACAAATTTGTTTATCAGGCGATTTACCTGATATTAGTTTAATATTTCATTCATTATTAAGTGGTTGTATCGTCTTAACCTTAGGAGCGATCACTTTTAGATTGTGGCAAGAAAAATTTATGGATTTACTCTAAAAAATGACAGAAGTTATTAGATTAGATAAAGTTTCTTTATGGCGCAGGACTCAAGAAGAATTCTCCTATGATCTCAAGCGCACCCTACTTTCTATTGTAGAAGGAAAGTACCGCAAACCTGCCAAAAAATTAATTTTAAATGATATTGAACTACAAATTAATCAAGGAGAAAAAATTGCCATTATAGGATCTAATGGTTCTGGTAAATCAACTTTATTAAAAGTCATTTGTGGTATTCTGCAACCAACTACAGGTTCGGTGAGAGTTAAAGGTAATATTGCACCATTAATTGAATTAGGTGCTGGTTTTGATGAACAACTTTCAGTCCTCGATAACATTATTTTTTACGGCGTAATGTTGGGTTTTTCTCGTCAAGAGATGAAACAAAGAGCGAAAAGTATTTTGGAGTTTGCAGAATTACAAGAATATGGCTTAATACCGGTAAAAAGCTTGTCTTCAGGCATGAAAGCTCGATTAGGATTTGCAATCGCTACTGATGTAGAACCAGATATCTTAATTCTTGATGAAATTTTATCAGTTGGGGACGAAGGATTTAAACATAAATGTGAGCAAAAAATGCAAGAATTTTGGCAAGATGGCATTACTATTTTGCTAGTTTCCCACTCGATGAATTTAATTTCCGAATCCTGTAACAAAGCTATCTGGTTGGATCATGGCCAAGTAAAATTTATAGGTGATACTGAACAGGCAATTGAGCTTTACCTTAATAGTTACTAGTACAATTTAGGTGTTAGGTGCTAAAGCGTCGATTAAATATTTATAAATTACTAGTTAGGTGAGAAGGGGGAGTGTGGGAATAAGGTAGAGAGTGTGGGGAGAGGGAGTGGACAAGGAAGGGTGGGGAGAGTTAAGTTTTTTGTTTTCTCATTTTCCCCTTGGTCTTCGCACACTAGCCTATCTTCCCTATCTCTCTTTTGCTTCCCTCTACCTCTAAATTAACGATTGCTCTTGATTACTGAATCGACGCTCTAGGTAATTAATTTTGCCTGACTATTTAGTCCATTAAAGGCAATAAAAGAGTCACAAAATAATAAACCAATGGAGCAGTAAAAACATAACTGTCAGTGCGGTCTAAGATTCCTCCATGACCAGGAATTAATTGTCCCGAATCTTTGACTCCTGCATCCCGTTTCATCATCGATTCTGTTAAATCTCCTAACAAAGTCGTTATGCCAATCAAACTTCCTAGAATAATTCCACTCAATCTCCAACCAGGAAAATCGAAATACCAAGCTCCTAACTCCGCCACAATGAGACTACCAATAATGCCAAAGATCGCCCCTTCAACAGTTTTTTTAGGACTAATAGCAGATAACTTGGTACGACCAAAGATTTTGCCCATAAAATAGGCTCCGATATCTGCCGCCCAGATACAGGCCATGACCAAAAAAGTTAGAGTTAGAGCAGTGGGGAACTGATGCCAATCAGTCCAAGAGGTTGGCCAATAGCCATCTAAAGGTAGATTAGCAATCGAATTGTCATTGGGCAAACTAACTCGCAAGCGTACCCAATAGGTAGGCAGATAACCACAATAGAATAACCCTAAAATGGAACTGGAAATATCAGCGATTGTAGCCATTTTAGGTTGAAATAATAAGTAAAAGCAAATAATAGTGCCTCCGAGACAAAACATCGCATCGGTGATGTTGGGAGTAATGGTCGAACTAATTAAGAGAAGTTGAGAGACGACAAAAGTAGTTTTTGCCGCAGGTTCAATCCCCGTAGCCCGAACCAAACGAAAATACTCAATCTGTGCCAGAAAAATGAGAATTCCAATTCCGACAGAAAAATACCATCCTCCTAAAATAATAGCTCCTAGAGCAAGAGCGATCGCTACTATAGCACTTAGAATACGATTCCAGGACATAATTCACTATTGTGTCGCAGGTCTAAAGAAAATTAAATATTGGTTAAGACAATCATTCAAAAGGTTAACAAATTACGCATTAAACTCCTAGGGATTAGATAATAGCAAACTCCCCTTTATTTCCCCATCTCCCTTATCTTCTCCTAAAGCTTCTCTCCACTGAGGATAAACATCGGATTGACAGCCGCAAAAGTCTGGTGGATACCTCTAGTTTCTAAGCGATTAACCGCAGATTGTACGACTTCTATATTGCGGGCTTGTAGCTCTGATAAGCCTTCAGAAATCGTATATAAATTTTCTAAATTACTAGCAGTCGCCACAATTCGGCCTTCGGACTGAAGATGCTGCCAGGCTTGCTTGAGGATCTGTTTAATTGGTTTTCCTCCTTCAATACAAATGCGATCCGGCCTCAGTGCTAAATCTTGAAAGCAATCGGGAGCATTGCCTTCGATTACTCTAACATTTTTTACTTTAAAGCGATCGCAATTTTTCCTAATCAGACTCGCAACTTCTTCATCTCTTTCCACAGCAATAATTTGAGCTTCGGGGCAAATTAAGCCGATTTCCACGGGAATAGTACCGGTCCCAGCACCAATGTCCCAAAAGACAGAATCAGTTTGCATCCTCAAAGAAGAAATTAATAACAGACGCACTTCCCGTTTACTTAGGGGAATACCAGGGAGACGACTAAACAGATTATCAGGAATACCAGGAGTTTTATAGGGCCAAAGCATGATTTAGTGATTTATTGATTTCATAAATTATTCTGTTTTATCTTTCATGCCTCGGACAATACGGGACAGTTCGCTTTTCTCATCCACAGAAATACGAGTTGGTGAACCACTAATAATTCCTTCGTAATTACGGAAAGAATTCTTAATATCTGGCCCATCAGAACTGATGACGTATTCGCGTATACCTTTATCGTGCCAAGAGCCACGCATTTTAAAGACATTGACTGCCCGCGACATTTCCCCACGAATCTCTACATATTGTAAAAGAATAATGGTGTCAGTAATCGTCGAAATATGAGACTCGGTAATCGAATGAGATCCCAGGAATTGATCCGTTGTATTGGTAAAGAAACCTGTGATTTCCTCTTGTTTGGCATAGCCTGTCACCCCAATGACAAATTGACGGAAAGCATTATTGGTCACACCTCTAGCTAAAGCAGACAAGGAGTCGATCGCAATTCGTGACGGTTTAAATTTAGCAATTTCTGATTTGATGGTTTGTAGATGGTCTTCTAAACCTGCCGATTCGGGGTAGCAACATAATAGTTTGAGCAACCCTTTTTGTTCCATTTCCTCAAAATTAATCCCCCAGGAAGAAGCATTTCTGGATAATTGGGCTCTCGACTCTTCATAGGCAAAGAGAATTGCTCTTTCTCCCCGACGACAACTTTCTTGAAGAAACTTACTAACCAACAAGGTTTTACCAGTTCCCGTAGCACCGGTCGCCAGGATGATCGAATCTTTGAAGAAGCCACCACCGCAGAGTTCGTCGAGGGTTGGGACTCCCGAAGAAACCCGAACATTAGAGGAACGTTGAGTTAAACGCATTGCACCCAAGGGGAAGATATTAATTCCATCGTTGGTAATGGTAAAGGGATATTCGCCCTTCATATGGGTTGTACCCCTGAGTTTCAGGATCTCGATGGTTCGCCGACGACGCTCTCCTTCTAATACATTACGTACGATAACTACATTATCGGAGACAAACTCCTCAACCCCAAAACGTGCGACTGGGCCATATTCCTCAATCCGCTCTGTGGTCATAATGGAAGTGACTTGGAGTTGTTTGAGGCGAGCTACCAGTCGAAAGATTTCTCTTCTCACGACTGATGCCGCATCATATTGTTGAAATACTGCGGTTACTGAATCAATTGAGACTAATTTCGCTTTATATTTACTGATTGCATATTGAATCCGTTCGATCAGCGCCGAAAGATCGAAGTTGCCGACTACTTCTTGTCCTTCGGGATCAGGGGAAGCATCGAGGATAAATAACTTGCCGCGATCTACTAAACTTTGTAAATCCCAGCCAAAGCTATGGGCATTTTGAATAATATCTTGAGGAGATTCCTCGAAGGTCACAAAGACTCCTGGATAATCAAAATATTTAATTCCATGATATAAAAATTGTACAGCTAGTAGAGTTTTGCCCGTACCAGATGTCCCACTAACAAGAGTAGTTCTACCTTCGGGTAAACCACCATGAGTAATTTCGTCAAAACCTTCTATGGTTGTTTGAATTTTGCGAACGCCTCTAGTTAAGAATTCATTGTCCCCTGATTGACTGGGATTTTTTTGATTCATCTCCGCTCAGAAAAATTAAGTATCTTATCAGTTTGATTAAAATCGCTTCGCGATTAGCTATTAGCTTTAAGCGGTGTTGGGATGGGGCGTTCTTAACTAGTAGCTTTTTTTGCTCTAAGTTGACGAGCGCGGGAAGAGAGCTTCATTTCAAATACAATTAACTAGAAATACTAACTAATTAATTAACAAAAACTCCCTTCTCCCCCGAGAGGTTTCCTCGCCATCCCTCTCGCTCGACATCGCGTTCCTTTTGAGGAGGTGGCAAATGACGAGGTGTCCTCATCAACTTTCGACCACCGTGAAACCTCAAAAGACAGCCCTTTACCAAGAGAGGGAACGCGCACCGAGTTCAATATTAGCTTTTTTGTTCTCCCATAGTGGAGTAATTGAACCAAGCTTAGAGCTAAAAGCTGAAAGCTGTTTAAATAATTATGTAAGCTAATCATTGTAGATTGGGCTTTTAAAAAGTTATTTACATAAATTAAATTAAATTAGCTTAATTTTACTAGATTTTGGGTCAAGTTCACTTTGGGTTTACACCATACTAACCAGAAAACTTCTATCTTCTGCCTTCTGTTAACTACGATCGCGAATTTCTTCATATAGCAAGTCCAAACCAATGAGAACTTTCTCTCGGTCGGAAAGATCCCCAATAATTTTGCGTACTGGAGGCGGTAATACCTTTGATAAAGTAGGAGTTGCCAAAATTTTATCTTCTTCGGCTAACTGAGGGTTTTTGAGCACATCAATAACTTTGAGAGCGTAAACTCCTTGAAAATCTTGTTCTAGGATATTTTTTAAGGTTTTTAATGCCCTAACCGAATTTGGTGTATTTCCCGCAACATAAAGTTTAAGAACATAAGTTTTTCTAAATTTGTTCATAATATTAATTAATTAAGTAATAAATAAATTCAATCTATCTGAAATAATAAATCTAAAGGAACATCTTTTCTGGGAATTGAACGACGATACATTTCACAGAGATGGGCGATAATATCTATTAATGCTAAACGATAATCAAGTAATATTTCCTCACTTCTTCCTTCTAACTTCAGTTGTTGAGCAAATTCATCCATTAACTCCATATGTATTTCTAAAATTTGCGGAACGGAAATATCAAGAAAAAAAGCTTGATTGACAAATTCATCTATCACTTGATTTATTTGAGGATTCTCGTCAAAATAACTAATAATAATCTGACGATATTCGGTTTTTAGCTCCTTGATGATTTGTTTTTGTTCTGATTCTGTAGCATTACGATAAAAAGCTTCCTGATCTCTTTTGTAATAAACACCTAAATATCCTAATCTTTCTTTGAGTTTTTGTGCTAATCGACGTTGCTGTAAAACTAGAAATTCTTGGTTACTAGTTTGTGATTTTAAATTGATTTGCTTTTCGCGATCTACTAGAGAACAACTAGGTGCTAGATTGAGGAACTTTTTAATTGATCTTTTAATATAAGAATCAAGTTGATCTATATTTTCTGACTCTAATATAACTTCGGCATTCTGAGAATTTAAGTTAAGTTTTGTAGGAGATTCTGGTTCAGAAATTGCCCTGGAAGATTTACTATTAATGATAGTTGTCGGTAATAAGATTCCAGTATCTCGCAGTTGTGCCAAAAGCTTGTCGCGATCGCGATTTTTAACAAAGACAAAACAATCAATTTCCTCTTTATGCTCTTCCACAAATTTTAGTAATTGATCTGCTTGATTGATCAGATTGAGACGATAACATTCCTGACTCAGTAAATTGACAATTACTGAGGTTAAATCTTGATCAGGCGAGAAAAGAGCAACATAAAGTTTACTAGAAAAACAGCGATCGTTATAGTTTATGGGATCTGGATTATCTGACATTGATGGAAAACCGAATAAAGGGTTTTCATCCTCTTAACAGAAGATTAATGGGTAGTACTTATAAAAAGTTAACATTTATTGAGCCAAGATGAAAATGATACTGTCATTTTGAAATGATGAATAGATAGAAGCAGAGGAAGCTTCGGGAGCAGCAGTGCCGGGATGGGGAAAATTACATTTAATTGTTAAATTGGAGCATAAAAGCTACTAGTCAGAGAGACCCCCTACCGTGTACACAGAAGTTATTTTGATATTGATTATTCTGAGTTTAGCGCTAATCTTGCCCCCCTAAATCCCCTTCCTCGCGCGTTCCTTCTCTTGGTGCGCGTTCGCGATAGTCGGGGAACCCGACCCTACGGTGTACAGAGATCTCCTGATCAACTTCAAAATAAGGAATCTAGCCCCCCTAGCCCCCCAAGTTTGGGGGGACTTTAATCAGTCACAAAAGCTAAAAATAATAGTTAATAACTCGAATTACGGCAATCACTTCGTGATTTTAAATTCTTATTCCCCCTACTCGCGCGTTCCCTTGCGCCTTTCGTCGGCGCGGGGTCGCTCGCCAAATTTGGGGGTCAGGGGGCTTAAAAGCGACTTGTGTATACACCGTAGCCCGTAAAAGCGGTGCGCGGGGAGGAGGATTTTTCTAGATTAGTAATTTTCTGCCAAGAGTTATCTGTTTTATTTTGAAGTCCCCCTTCAACCCTGCGGGGCGATCCCGAGACCCTTCGGGTAGAGCTTCGCAAGCGCAAACGCAAGCGCAGCGTAACTAATGACAGCTCTTTACCGTTTCTCATCCTTTACCAGACTACAGTTAGCAGCAATATGAGGTGTGCGGGTATTGATGTTATCGGTAGGATAGGTAGTTAAGATAACTCGACCATCTTCAGTTTTGATGATGCCTCTAGCTGGGTAAATATCTCCTCTGCTAGTTTTGATGGGTTTGATTTCGGTAGGGTTATAAGTACGATTTTCTGGCTCAGTCTCATTTTCTACTTCAAGAAGAGAAGTAAGATCGCTCTTCTTGTCTAGTGTAATGGGCTTACCATCAGGAATTAACAAATCTGCCATAAATGGTTCGGTAGGAACGGGAGGGACACCGCCTTTTCCTTTTAGTATGAAACTACTAGCCTCCGTTGCTCCTCCTCCAGAACAAGCATTAACACCCAAGGTCTCTGTTTCAACTACATTATTAGGTAGTTCGATATCTTTTTGAATTCTATTAATATCAGGTGTTGTAATAGAAACATCACCATCTAAACCAAAGTCTGAACTAGCATCAATGTCGTTAGTTCCATTTCTCGGTTCGGCTGGTCGTTCTTCAATCCCAAATAGAGACTCAGCATTAATATTGATATTACCTCCCATTCCAAACTCGGCACTGGCAACAATATCATTCCCATCCCCTGGTGGTTGGCTAGGAAAGGCAAGAATAAAATCAGCATCGATATCGATATTACCCCCGTCACCTGTAACCCCAGCTTCAGCAGAAATCAAACTATTATTGCGTAGAGATAAAAGCTCACCGACTTTCAGGTTAATATTTCCTCCTTGGTTACTTGCGGTTTCAGCTGTAATAGTTCCGCGATCTAGGGTAAGAGAACCTGCTTGTAAATTAATGTTGCCACCTATTCCAATACCTTCACTATTGACTGCCACTTGTGCACCATCGCGAATAGTCATAGTAGTGGTATCAATGAAGATTATGCCGCCGTCCCCTGTGGAATCAGGAGAAGTGTTGGCAAACACGCCACTGCTCTCCCCAGCTAACAGTCCACTGCCCTCCCCAGTTAGGGTAATACCGTCTTGCACTTTCAGGGTAATATTACCTGCATCAGAGCTGCTTGAAGTACTGCTGGTGCGGAGTTGGCCACCATTAGTTACCTCCAAGGTATTCGCCTCCACCGTAATACTACCGCCCCCACCACCATTGCTGAAGCTAGAAGCAACGATCAGCGCTCCATCCAGAACCTGCAAAGTGGGAGTGCTAATGGTCAGGTCTCCCGCCTCTCCTGCTCCTAAATCTGTTGTAGTCGCCAAGCCACTGAAAAACCTCCCCTCTCTTACACTTTCCGTGGTTCTTCCTAGGGAAGGGCCAATCACTTGCACCGATTCGGTGGCATTCACCGTCAAATTCCCTCCACTTCCTGAAAAGCCCGCAGTGCCAGTAAACACTAGTGCTCCATCTTGGACCAGCAGCAGCCCGGTGTTAATCGTTAAGTTCCCACCAGCTCCGGAGCCAAAAGTGCCAGTATTCAAGCCGCCAAGAAACTGAGCCTCGGCTAAGTTTTCTGGGTCTTCTATCCCAAACAGTTCAACAAACAAGTTCCTTGTAAGCGGATCGATGGGAGAAGTGCCACTCAATTGCACCGATTCAGGGGCATTTACTGTCAAATCTCCTCCTGCTCCTGGACCTATAGTGGCAGTATTAGCCCATGCACCATCGGAAATCCGCAACTGTCTAGTGTTAACGGTCACGTCTCCCGCCTTTCCAGAGCCAAAAGTAAAAGTATACAAACCGCTCTTAAAATTGTTAATAGCTGATACTCCAATCAATTGCACCGATTCGGTGGCATTCACTGTCAAATTACCTCCGTTTCCTGAGCCAAAGGTAGTAGCTGAGACGATTGCTCCATCCCGAACCAGCAACGTGGGAGTGTTAATGGTCAGAGGACCTGCCTTTCCAGTTCCTTGAGTTTCAGCAAACAAGCCACTGGCCGAAGTCGTAAGCTGTTGGTAGAGTTGGATGAAGCTAGTTATTTCTCCTATCTCCCCCTCGACACCGCTCCCAATTAGTTTCACCGATTCGGTGGCATTGACCGTCAAACCTCCTCCGGCTTCTAAACCCAAGGTATTTGCTTTAATCTGAGAGCCCTCACTGAGGGTTATCTGCCTACCCCAGACCTGAATCTCACCACCTCCCTCGCCGCTGGTAGTAACCAAAGCCCGATTGGTGAGTGATATATCCGCCCGGTTTACACTATCAGGAAAACTTAAACTGCCATCTTCGCTCAGTCCTATTTCTCCTGCTGCTGATAATCCTCCTAACTCTACTCTGCCACTTGGGGCAGTAATTCTGCCTCCTTCTAAATTGATATCTCCGCCCACTAGAGTAATGTTTTCTCCTTGAGGTACTTGTAAACCTACATCCTCAGCCACAGATTGATTAACAATATCTCCTGGATTATCTCGGAAATTTAAGCCAATGGGAGCATTAATCGTTAATAAAGGAGGATTATCTAAATCTGTAGCACTAAATTCCCCATCAGAAAAGACAATGCTATCAGCGGTACTGCCATAAAATGAACCACCAATATCTAATCTGGCACCTTCACCAAAGATAATTCCTGCGGGGTTAATCAAGAATAAATTCGCCGCACCATTAGCACGCAGCAATCCATCGATGTTAGAAATATTCCCGCCTGTAACTCTCGAAAATATATTGACTATATCTGCTGCATTACTAAAAAATGCCGAA
>JAAUYH010112095.1_pt1 | contig 13417 bp, 11 predicted proteins | sample 7278061 | NCBI WGS metagenome assembly JAAUYH01 (sample SAMN14350203, study PRJNA611818) | marine sediment metagenome | isolation source: surface marine sediment (0.6m) | place: French Polynesia: Moorea | collected 2018-08
AAACTTTAGAATAAAGATGCATATTGTATCCGAACGACTAATAAAAGCACAAACAGCGAAGATTGAATACTAATTGAATTTTTACATTTTACCTTACCTGAGAAGACAAAGAATTGTAACATGAGTGATTATCCCTGCTAGTTTCAACCTCCTGGTTACCGCGAGTCCACAAGGTCACACGGGGATGCAGCCGGTGTCGAATTTTTGTACAAGATAGGTGGTATAATCGACAATGCGCTGTAGACGATATGGCGGTAGTCGTAGTCGTTGTGCGACACTAGCAGAATCCAAATGAATGGTACATGCTGAAGTCTACGCTCGTTCATATATATATAATTCTCTGGTTTGCATGCTACACAGTTGTGTATAAGCAAAATAAGACCGTTACATAGAATGTTGTAGGTGGACACTGACTTTATGAACCATTCGGAATTGTTGTTTTCCTGGCTGCGTAGGCAACTTCGAACACCGAGACAAACGACAGATTTGGCAGGTATTTTATGAACAAGGCGCCAATGCGCGTTTGAATGTATGAGCAAATGCGCTTTCGCGTTTTTTAGTTGTTCATTCTTCTCAGAATGGTTTGAACAATTCCAATTCGACATAATCATACAGCTTGGCGACCTGATGAGATACGATTCATGTTGCGCTCCAAACGGTGACGTCGTTCTAACTTCCTGAAAATGTCTTGGCGCCGTTTTTCGCATGTGCATGGGCGCATTTTTCACCACTCTCATCCCAGATATCTGTTGATCGACGGCGCTACACTGCAGCCACTGGCGCCAAGTCGTTCTGAGCGGCGCGTGAATCCGCACCTGTGTGGACATGTTACGTGTGGACATCACTGCCGATAATGTAGCATTCTGCTCCACTGCTTCATTGTTTCGAGTGCGTGCTCGATATTTGTACGCAAGTAGTTGCGCGCTAGCCGCACATGATACAGAAGAAAGTTCAAGCCGTTCACATGTCGTTCTCGAGAAGGAACTGGCGATGCATTTTCCCGCAACCGCAATACCGAGGACTTCATTCTTCCGCAGATTGAGTAGACCGCAAGAAAGCACCGTGAAATTGACAAAGTTCCCATGCGCTAGACCGTCTTCAACAAGCAAACTGGAACGCCAATGATCTCACTTGAACATTGTGAGCCTGCAACCAACCTATCCTTGCTGAATTGGGTTGGCTCTCTATCTCCAATGCGCAAGAAAATGCTCTTCGAGAACAACGCGCAAATGCGCTACAGTATTCGATCGCCAATAGGTGCCATATTGATTGTGTCGCACGTTCTGGTATTTTTTCGAGTATTAACGTGCTTCGTGCACAGACCAAGAACTGCTGAGCCTTGCACATGCACTAGCCTTCTAATAGTAGACGAATACAAACATACCAGTATAATCGCTGCAAATTGCAAGGGAAAACAATGAGCTTTCCTCAATTTCCGTTCGGAAATTTCAGTAATGCGCACTTTGTCGTTTGACTACAACTATACAATCCGCATCACCGAGGCTGCAACAATGCACTCATCAAATTGCCGCAAACAGGCTGCTTCACCTGGAATAAACCGTTTTAGATCAATGCATGAAAAACGAGAAGCAACGTGAGACAAAAAAGAAACAGAAGTTGAAGCTTGTCCACAAATTTCGATGCAACTGAGCAAATATTTACTAAAAAGGGTACAAAATTTCAGAATATATGTCCCGTAGAATATGCTTGTGCTTGATATATGTGCTCAAAAATTTTGGAATAACGAAAAGTAGCTTCGGCGTAAATAAGTTGTAGCCCATATCTATGCATACCAATAAGGCCGCTTGATTTAGTCCAACGCCATACAGATTCATGATAGCGTGACCTGTTTTCGTCGCTTTTGAGAAAGCTTTCAAACATGTAGCGTGGTATACAAAGGGAATATGAAATTCGCGTCATTCAAAATATAAATAAACGACGCTATATGCAGCTCGGGAGCACAAATTCTGATGGAAGAACTTCAGGCAGCGGTATGGTGCGAAACGTTGCAATTCGAAACTGAGGCGTTATCAAGCAGCCTAGTAATTCACGAATAGGAAGCCAAAAACTCACATTTTCTGAATTCCTATTAATTTCATTGAGCTCATGCCAATCCAAATTCATCTCGGCGGAATGCTTACCTGATGAATTGGAAATTTTGCAGAAGTGGAAGCAAGGATTATTTTCTACTGTGCACAAATGATACAGTTTCCGGAATGTTAATTAATTACCGCTTTCTCTTGTACACTGAATATATAGTGCATCAATGAAATGTTATATTACGAAATACGAAACTTCGAGCAATTTCAGCAACCGTGTCGCTTCGGAAACGCGTTGTAGTCGTTTCCAAAAATTCATTTGGGTGGACATATTTGTTCTAATCTACAATATTGATGTCTGGGATCGAGCTCGGAGTAGTTGTTCTGAACATACATTGGAAAACAAAGGTAACATAAATCGGAGACAGGCTCCGGAAACAGAGTTAGGAGACCGGCATGACTAAAGCATAAAGTTCAAAGACTGCATTACATTACGACATGCATTTCTAAGGAATCTCCATGTAATATGTAAATCAAAGAAAAAAATCATTAATGCAGACGCATTTGGCCGTGTAGTGCTACCGAATGAGATTCATGTTAAGATGCGTTCGAATGTTGTGCCACAGCAGCATGGAGTGTTCAGTTTCTAGCATAAATGAAAGCAATGAATGCACACCACGTGAATAAATTGATAGGATAGTGTTTCTAGTAGAGCCACAGAAAACGTTTTGCGAAATTATTCCTATTCATAACTTCTCCATGTGACCTTGGAAACGAGATTCGTGTCTCTGTTAGAGTGCTTAGTGTTTTCAATTATGATTTGTTTCCTTCACGTGATTGTCTGCGTAGTGCACCCCGTGCTTGATAGCAGGAGTGAAATCTCTGAGATAGGGCTTGCTTTATCTCCTAGAATAACCAATGTAAAACTACAGCGAGCTGATGATCAATGGACACCTAATCATGCATTTTATTCGATATATTCGCGGCTTGCCCATCTTTAATAATTCTGCTTCATGCTTGTACAGTAAATCAAGTAAAAAAGAAGCGGCTCGGCAGTACTAATTGCAGTACTCCGAATTAATATTAACAGAAATTTTTTACAGTTGTTTTAAAGGAAATCTCGGCAATGTATCTCAGTAGCGGTTATTCTACTGAATCGGAATAATCGTCTATGATAATTTCATTTATGAGTCATTTAAAATTTCTAACACATTTTCTGTAGGAATAGGTCTACCTAAGCCATGGAGCAAGTAGTGAATAGCTAGTGTAAAACAAGACGGCATGCAAATTATGATTAATTGCCAATTGAAATTGAATGATTTGAGGAGGATTCTGAGAGTATTAGGCTGCTCTTGCTTCAATTCTGTTCTACTTTACGGCATGTATAGTCAACAATGAAAGCGCCGGTTTAAACGTTATTCACGTTGAAATCTTTGATTTTTATCTCAAATACAACTTTTTCGTGCTTAAGAATTACTCAATGTATCACTTCTAACATATAAATTTTAGTGCACAAGAGGGAGCTGAGCATATTCATTGAGAATTGAAACATTACAAGGATATCGAGTAGGGCGTGATAGAAGAAAGAAGTAATGCTTTATTCGGATTCATTCTATTCACTTTTCATTTCGCTAGATAATTTCTCCGAAATCTCGGACATCAATCAAATAGTATGGAGGATACAATTTGTGGCCTACAAAATTATCCATTTCGCAAAATCATCATCAATTTGAAAGATGTGATGCAACTCCAGACACTCACAAGTCTTGAAATAACTCTAAAGGCTATGGATGTCTGTACAGAACTTTTACTCAGATTGGATTTGGAGCTAACGAAAATTCCTCGAATTTGCTCTTCAAAATTATACCGCGCCAACAACAGTTTTATCAGAAATCAATGAAACTCTGGCGTTTTCTAGATATCTGAATGAAAACATTTCAAGGGATGAGATAGAAGAATTTTTTTAATTTACCGTCGGTGATGGTAACAGACTCATTGATATTTACAAATTGGATAATGAATGCCTTTCAGTTTTGACTAAAGAGAACAAGCTCCCTAGCGCAGATTCTTATCCGATATGTACCTCGATAGCCGTATTACGGGAAGATAACGTACGGAGAGAAATCGCTCATTCCAACACCGCATTCGGAGAGAGCCCTAGACTATCAAGACACGAAAAAGAGAGAATTGCATGGTACTACCGAAAACATTCGCATCATAAGAAAATATTCTTATCCGAAAACAAACGCCAACGTTTGCCTCCGCTGCAAGATTCAAAGTGCAAGCTCGACTAGGCGAACAACAGAAAGGCAGGTGGAAAAGCATTCTATGCACCAATATAATCGAAAAAAGATATTCTAAGGGAAAACGATGACCGTGCGCCTCTGACTCGGAAGCCCTCAGGCGCTAAAAGCAGAAGCCGTCTACCGTTGGAAATTCTGCAACAGTGAGTGACGTATCCGGAGACGAGGCATAGCGTGCGGATTTCGATAGAAATCCTTCATCAACAGTCCCAGAGATACACTCGTAGACATCGAATGCTGTTTCAGATCGTCCTGAAGATACTGCTTCTACCAAGCTGCGATTTAGGTCAAAGCCGTCTCCTGTTGTAAAATCCGCAACACAGAGAGATGTGTCAAGGGAGGAAACCCCCGCTTGTACTTCCTTACAGCATCCCCGTTTCGAAATTCCCAGACTAACATGCAGACACTTCAGATGTTCCATCTGGCAATGTTCGGAAATACTGATTCGAGGATGGTACCACTGTATCGAGCCAATATGTTGAGGTTGTCACTTGTAAGGATGAAGTTAAGGCTGATAGCGAATAAACAAACAAGACTGATGTTGAAAAAGATGTGGACAATTCGAGTGGAAGTTCGAATGTGTGTCGGGTAGGTGAAGAGTTGGAGGTATGTGCAGAGAAATTAAGGCTGTGAGATTCTGGCCAATGAGCGTGGCCAAGTACCAGGGATCGGCTGATACGCATAACGGTAGAAGTCAGTTGAGCAGCGGCAATAACAGCGGCACTAAAACAAGAGAGCATTCGTAGAGGCCATCGACCAAATTGAAATCTGGCGTTGCGGCAGCGGTGAAAAAAACTATAAGCGAGGTTCGCGACGAAAGATCGTGGAGACGGCAGCGCGCCGGCGGCAGGAGACCGTTTGGAGCAATGTTGCGGCCGTAGCAGTGGTCTTGTTCACGAACTCGAGCGGTTTGACTTTCGTTCGCACTGCGGGAAATGTCGCCACTTCCCACTATCTAAGGCAGAATAAAACGGAGCCGAACCCAAGAATGTGACGACCAAGAGTCAGACTTTTGGAAGCGTGTTTTTGTGTGTTTTCCAGCGCGCAGCCGAAGTATCAATTGAATGACTGACTTAGTGTTCGCGGCAAACCAGCCTTATTCGAGATCCGACGTTATGTCAATTAAATGACTAAATCAATGTTTGCGGTTAACAGCAAACAAGCCATATTCAATGTCCGACATATAGTCGACCAACATGGAGAAAACTCAAGGCTGAGAAAGAAAGGACACATGTCACAAGACCTGGGCCTAGACCTTGACTCTCAGCTAGTATTGCAACTTACTCGGAAGATTCTGCACTTCATGTTCCGCTAACCATTCGATCGAAAACGCCCCGTGATTCTTTTGTGCAGCATCGTATGAAGAAAAAAGGTAGGTGTGACTGCGAAAAGAAGTCAATCAGCAAATAAATCTTCAAAAGGATTCAACCAAAGGAGAAATAAAAAAAGTAACGAAAACCATATTCAAAAAGAAGTTTTGAAGACCACCGAAGAAAACGAACTCGGATTCTAGCAATGCTACAAGTAACTCTAAAACTCCGGCACTGTTGTTCCGGTTGCAGCTACGAAAAAGCGTCAACGTAAACTGAAGATGAAAAATAATGCAGCATTACCATTACCGTGTGAGGTGGCAGATGTTGGAGCAGAAACAGAAGTGGAGACTGAGACAGAGGAAGTGGGTGGTGGCAAATGTGCGCGCACTCGCCTCTATCGTCGAATGGACGAGATAGAGAAGGCCAAGAAGTACCAGTTCTCATTTCCAGCGAGCACCGGGAAGAAAGTGGATAGGAAACCCAGTACGCTGTCAGCTCGTGACGAGATGCAGATATCGCTTGAGTTCAAGAAGCTTTGTATCATTCGAATACCGTGAGCGATGCGGTCAGGGAGAACGAGCTGAAGAACTGGAATAGGTCGGTGTTTGTTTCGAATTCGAACATTTACGGCCTAAGTCTGTTTGCAGCGGAAGATATCGAAGATGAACAGTTCGTATTGCGGAAAAAAATTCGACTTGTGGTCGCGGAGATTCGAGAAAATTGTTAAAAGGAGAAAGCGATTGGAGATTCGTATCTTTTCACACATAACCAAGACTACGTATTCGATGCAACACACCGCGGTCCGATGAGACGATTCATCAAGCACAGTTGCAATACGAAAGTGACTGCGCGCATTCACATATTGCCCAAACAGATTCAGATTGTATTCCACAGGAAGAGAAAAATACGTAGGAGTTAAGAAATAGTATACGATTATTGTTTCGGAGCGGAAGAAAAGCATTCCGATCACAGTTCATGAAGTTATTTGTCGAGCACGATTATCGTTGTGACGCAAAATACAGCCCAAAAGCAAGTGACAACTCAGCCATCAGCCCATAAGAGGGCTTCAGGATAGAACCTATGATTAAATGGAGGTAACCGTCGCGGAGTCACACAAGAGACAGCCTGCAGGCGTCCAAATGAGAACAGTTTGCACAAGAGTTGGGTAGGCTGGGGTGGTTAGTTTAGTGAATACCAGAAACTACAACTAAATAATAGCCGAAAAAGGTGCCAGTCCGAAATACAGTATAGGACTAAACAAACTCTACAGATTTAAAAACAATAAAAAAGCAAAGAACTAAAAACATGTGTATTTCCCCACTCCCCTCAACGCCACGCCCAATCGTGCCACAACTATGTCTGCAACACACTTTAAATGATATTATTTTATCACTCAACTGTTTCATACCACTAATGGTACGGTGCTAACCTCAAGCATTAGAACAATCCAAAAGATCTGGAATCTAATTAGAACTCGATTTCATAAGTTAGCCCGAACAATGGTTTGTCCATGGATTATCGTTGTAGCAAGATGAATTTGGTTGAGCATTAAAAGTAATATAAAAGCTAATCCGAGACTTATTTCTTCTCCTTTTTGCTTAATTTAAAAATTCGATGACAGCTTCCACCGAGCGGAAGCATTAGGATAATTTGTCGATTTGTTTTTTACTATGCAGTTTTGGCGACATGATATGGACTTTTCTGAAAAGAGGTCGATCGACGTCGTAATTTTACAACCAGTTGAAATCTGAAAAAATATTTTCCAGCCAGTGGCAGTATCTACTGTACTTCTACTTCATTAAAGGTATTATGAATCCCTCTGATCACTGCAACAAATCTGAAACGGTCATACTTCGTCCCTTTTGTAGCACAAAACTATACTGAAGGTTAACAACAACAAAAACACCGTCATTTCGAACGAACTCAGTAAAGGTTAGGTTGAGAGCGATACACGAATCGCACCGTTTCCGTAGAAAATTATACTGTACAATACCTATCTAAGCGGAGCGACAGCTTATTAAAGGCCTAAGGAAGAGTTGGTGCGTACTCACAAACCGCCCAAAGGCTAAATACTGCGAATACCCACCACGAAGTGCTATTGAAGCGGGCAAATAACCACTAAAGAACAACCTTAGAAATAATTTTGGTAGAGCTGCAAAGCTCTTCAAACTACTGGTGGCCTTCGGAACACACCGATCGTGCACATATGAACCCATTTTCAAGACGGATGCCGGAATAGGAGCCCAAGTCAAGTCAGCTACACAAGATCCACTTGGTTGGAAGATTTTTGTTCCTACTTGACGTAGGAATAGTCTAAGTATCTTTCTTTTAATCTCTGATTTCTGATATTAGTTTTGGAACTTTAATTATTCCATTCTAGTTGCAATCCTTATGGAAATTCTAAATTGTGTTGCAGCTTGTTCCGATGATCTAGTTGAATCGTCATGTATGATAGGTTGCTAATCTATTTGAAGACTCCGAAGTTGAAATAGCAGCAGATACACAGTTACGTATTATTCCGCAACGCCAGATAGTGTCCAAAAACAATGCTGCATTCTGTAGAGTATTTTGTAGCACAAAATTCGCACTCTGCACGCGTGTGTACTGCCAAAAAGAATTTTCTTTATACAAAGCACTTTGTACTTCTTAGTTGATTTGGTTCATAGTTCCTAGTTATGTGGTTACATAGTCAGATAAGAAGCTAATAATTAGGTTTCGGCTTCCAGAACTACTCAAATTTAGCTTCAATTTGTCGGACTACTGCAACTATGGGTTAAAATGATTAGTGTTTGTCGGTTAGGCAAAAGAGACGGGGTCATGACTGCGACCTGTTCTAGTGATGTCATTTTTTCATTCATTTCAATTAACATTTTATTCGCCCAACGTTTTGAAGTAACTGAATTTAACTTCGACGAAACGTAATAATGGTGTGCTCATTTGTTTCGATAACCAAAAATCGACTGTTACTCCTGAATTTGCAGTAGTGCGCACTAAATTTGAACTTAGTACTGATCTGATTTTTTCATTTTCATTTTTTTGTACTATACGCTTGTCACGTACATTTCTTAAGATTCAATTTTATTTTGTCTGAAATTATCTTTTTGCAAATTGAAATATTCATTCTTGCATTGATCTGAATACCCTCTTGCGTCCAGTGTATTACCGTAAACTTTTCGCTTCTTAAATGAATCAAAAATAGCTGTGAACCATAACCTATGGTGCTGGAGAGCGTTGCATTGTTATATTCTCCGCCCTTGGCCGTGGTTTAAATGTAGTGCGCAATTTATTCTGACTCAGGGTATTTTCTGAACGTGGTTTTTAGTTCAGAAGATCCTTTTTAAATTCTTTGATATTTGTTTGATTTTAATTCCATTTGATAGATTTGCTTACATAACTGATGAAGATTACAGTGAATTATTTGTCTTATTTCTCATTTTTCCTCATGAAATGTGGTTTGAAAGAATTAACACTGGTTTTGCTGCTCCTACGAGTTTAAAATTATTTATTGGGAAGAGTTCATTAGAGGTTCCTTACTCATTTCGACTTGCTTGGTAAGACGAATTACTATTTCTATAGACCAATTAGAGATCCCACTTGTTAGCGAACTTTATTTAATTTATAAAAAAGTGACTCACTGAATTCTAATATCATATTCTATAGGAGGGTATAGCCGTCGAACGACTTTCACTTGTGAAATCCTTACTGGAAGTGGGAAGTTTTTGACACTACACGAGACATCACTAAATTGATTTACTTTTAGGTTTGAAAGACAATGCGTCACTCCACGGTGGAATTGGAATTACAGCAGTATCTCGAATGAAGGCAGCAAAATTTTTTTCCGGCATTTACGATACAGAGGAAGGGTATCTGGCGAAACCCTAGTTCACGCAAGCAAGTACGTACGGTAGAAGATGTTGCGAAATGGGAAGTATTCGTTCAGCAAGTTCATTCATGGTTTCCATATTTGAATAGAGCTAACGCATTGTTGGATTGATCAAAAGTAAAATTGATATATTGCGCTGCAGGACGGTTTACACGAGAGAAAATGAATGCATGATAATTATTCTGGTAAATTGTGCTTTCGGAAATTTCGGACCAAAACCGAGAAATTTAGCTCATACGGACACGCACCGTATGGCTAGCCGAACCGCTGAACTGAAAAGTTCTCCCGCTCCCCAAACTCGTACCGTGCCTACGTTCCGTCCTCTTCTCGCTCGCAACGTACAGACTTCATCCTCTCTCGTGTGTCGGAAACTGTTTTCGAAACGGCTTTGACCTCCTCAACCAGCACCGTGGAGCCCAGACCGGAGATGACCACGGCGAACCCGCGGCATTCACTGCGAGCGCTGCGACTGGAACAGATCCAGATCTGGGGCGCGGCTGCGCACGCCCGTTCCTGTGCTTTTGACGTTCCCGTCTCGGAACGCCGCTCCTCCCTCTTCGAGAGCGACTTCTCGGCGGATGCCGACCGCGCACGCGCGCGAACTGCGCGCCACTCCCTGGTGCGGCTTGGGGGCGACGATGATGTGCCACCAATGAACTCTGACGATGATTCGGACGTTGATGATGAAATTCCGAGACGGCCTCGAGTATTGCGCGTTGGCAGCATAAACAGTATCGATGGCGAGGGGGACAGCACGACAGCTTCGAGTGGTTTCGTACACCAACGGCCTCACCAGTCACATGCAACTACCGTGGTCCGTCTGCATGCTGGTGACGGTGGGCGAGACCGAGGAACCGCCTTTCCCGCACGCGCGAAGAGTGCTGTGCGACCCGACGAAGCACCCCTGAAAGAATCTTCGGATCTTCAACCGAGGGCTCGCTCGTTTTTCGACGAGAGACGGCCGACCGAGAACAGTCGGTCGCCGTTTGCACGTGCGCGTGCGAGCATTCGATTACTAGGTAGGTACTCCCGGACACGCAGCGCGAAGTTTCCCCTGTTTCGTGGCCGAAACTCGGGGGCGGGCGGTGAGCATGACCAACGATGATGAGTTGCACGCTCGCTTCGCTTCTAACCCCTCGCTCGGTGCCCGGTTGCTTTGTAAAATTTAACTCTCGTTGTCTAGCACCCGACTACACGTCGGTAGAAACGAACTTTACTATAGGCCGCCCTCTCCAGACGATTCTATCGACGCTTGCTCAGCTTCCTTCTGTTTATACTTGAGAAAAGCATTAATAAAGCCGTCCAGGTTCCCATCTAGCACTGAACTGGCGTCCCCGACTTCGAACCCCGTCCGCATGTCCTTCACCATTTTGTACGGATGCAGCACGTAAGACCGGATTTGCGTTCCCCACGCAGCATCCACCAAGTCCCCGCGTATTTCCTTCAACCGTGCCACCCGCTGCTCTTGCATAACAACAAGCAGCTTTGACTTGAGCAAGGCCAACGCTCGTTGCCTGTTCATAAGTTGAGACCGTTCTTGTGCGCACCGCACAACTAGCCCCGATGGCTTGTGCACCATGCGAACCGCTGTTTCAACCTTGTTTACGTTTTGTCCGCCCGCACCGCCTGAACGACTGGTCGTAACTTCAATGTCAGCTTCGTCCACTTCTACATCCTTCAATTCCTCATCCGCCAATATCGGCATTAAGTCGACACCAGCAAAACTTGTTTGTCTTTTGTTTTGCGCATTGAACGGCGACTGACGAACAAGTCTGTGCGTTCCCTTTTCACTTCGCAATAAACCATACGCATTGTCACCATCCACTTCAATCACGGCTGCTTTGAGTCCAACGCCATCGCCTGCAGCACTTTCTACAGTGCGCACTGTAAATCCCCGGCCTTCAGCCCATCTCTTATACATTCTCGACAGCATGTTCGTCCAATCCATCGCATCCTGTCCTCCGACACCAGCCGTGAGCGTCAATCGCGCGCCGTACTGGTCGTATTCTCCGCTCAGCAATCGTTCGGTTTCGAATCGCGCAAGATCTATCTGCGTGTCCACCAACAAGCGCTCGGCTTCATTCATCAATTCGTCATCCATGTCGACGCCCCCAAGCTCCTCCGAAACTTCACTCATGACGCTGTTCACGAGTTCGCGCGGGTCGCCGCCGTATTCCCTCAACAGCCCATCTCGCGGCGGTGTGCCCACGGAGGTTTGAAGCGCATCATCAACAAGTTCCATGGCCATCGTGGCTTCCTCCACAGACATACGCCATGTTCTGATACGGCTCAGGATATTCTGGTGTCGTGAAAGTTCTCGGAGCGTGCGTCGCGCAGATTCGGGTTGGTCCCAAAAACCGGGCGCGCTCGACTCGGCGCTCATTTGATTCGCCATGGCTTCATGCCACTTCGTGTCGGTCACCGTCACGTTATCGTGCGCTCGCTTTTTTACATCCTGCAGCAATCTGCGCAGTATGACCGCTCGTTCGGGGTCTTGGTGCACTGCAGCGCAAGCAAAATTGCACTTCGAAACTCGTTGTCGTGGGAGTGGTGCGCGCGATGAGCGCGATGTGCCCGAGAACCAAGATGTATTGGCCACAGCGATGGGGCTGGCAAACGCAGTTTTCACGGGAATCATGTTCGGTTAAAAGCGGTGGGCGACTTAAGTTGGGATCAATGCAGCGAGAACGAGATAGCAATTTTTCGAATGCGTAGATTGACCCGTTCGGTCCAATCCCAAACATAATTACGTTACAGAACTAATAATATTGCAGACCTTATATTAAGAGTTTCAATTTTGCGGTTGCAGCTCTTTGCTTCATTACGATTTAGAAAATGCAGAAAGGCTATAAATAATTCAAAAAAAAACGGGTCGTAAGATCTTTCGACGTGCTCGAATGGTTATGCAAGTCGCCCGGCTTTACAATTCCGAAATTTTGAATAATTTGTTGCTGTAACATTCACATTCGCGCACGTTCTCAGGAAATAACTCGATGGCAATGGATTTAACTATCAATCCGCAGCTTCATTTATATTTAGGTCTGAGAACCGTCACCACGGGTTACAATGTAGGCGAGATCGACTGCCTTATCGACGAGCATTGAAATCAAAGTTCCAAAGTCAATAAAATTGTGAAATAAAATAATAATTCTCCTAAATTTTGATGCCAATGATTCTTTTTCTATATTCCCGCATTGAAGTTCATTTCTTAGGAGATGGTAAAAAAACAAGACAAATTTAAAGTCGCATTCATTTAATGAATAGACCTCTAATCAGAATGCTCTTTTTTTGTAGATGATTCATGTTTGCGTACTGACCTTCAATCCTGAAATTTCTTGGCTGTCTAGAAGATTACAGTTCTACACCTTTGCCCTTTATTTGTGTGTACTAGATAAAAGAATTTTTTTGTATTACCACTAAGTAAACTAATTCCGATTCCTGATTGCCATTCTACGGGATGACGTTAATGGGATAAAATAAATTATTTTGCGTTACTTGTTTGTCCCAAATTCATGCTTGCTCATTAACTAATCAACTTCAGTTAAATTCATGGGCTAACTCTCTTGCGTACGTCCTTATCAATCCAATAGTTGCTCCGTTCGTCCACGCAAATCCAACTTGAGGAAGATATTCTCCGCCTGTTCCATAAATTCCATCCGGGATGGCTGCATTATACTTCTCATGAAATTCTCCATTCCGTAGCCATCCACGATAAACTGATTTTATACTTCTTATTGAAATTACCTTCGCTAAATTATTTGCTCCGCAGTTTGGAAATATTTTTCCTAGTCTTCTCAGTCCTTCGACAGCCATGTCAACGAGAGGCAACCACATGTTAGGCCCATCCCATTGCTCTGATGACATGACTTGCTTAGTGCA
>JAAUYH010207243.1_pt1 | contig 13414 bp, 11 predicted proteins | sample 7278061 | NCBI WGS metagenome assembly JAAUYH01 (sample SAMN14350203, study PRJNA611818) | marine sediment metagenome | isolation source: surface marine sediment (0.6m) | place: French Polynesia: Moorea | collected 2018-08
CGTTCCGCAATGGCGTGTAGTCATCGAGCACGTAAAAGCTTCGACCGAACGTCGCACCGACCAGGTCGTTCTCGCGCGTCTGTATGACCAGGTCCCTGAACGGAATGTTCGGCACGCCGCCTTTCAGCTTGGTCCACGCACTGCCGCCATCGACCGTGAAGAACACGCCAAACTCCGTACCCACAAACATCAGGTCGGGATTCACGTGGTCTTGCACGACGCGCCAGAGGATATGCCGCTCGGGCAGGTTGCTCGCAATGCTCTTCCAGCTGCGGCCGCGGTTCTCGCTCTTCAGAATGTAGGGAGCAAAATCACCGTTCTTGTGGTCGTCGACGACGACATAGACCGTATCCGGATCGTGCAGGTCCGCTTTGATGTCATTGACGAAGAAGCGCTCAGGCACCCCGGGCAACCGGTCCACGCGACGCCAGTTCTGACCGCCGTCTTCGGTAATCTGGATCAAACCGTCGTCGGTGCCCGCGTAGATCAGCCCCGGGACGATTGGCGACTCCGACACGTTGACGATCGTATTGAACATCGACATCGCATAGAGGTCCCAGGGCGAGTCGTAGCTCCACGTCCGGCCCATGATGGGCAGACGCGTACGATTCTCGTTGCGTGTCAGGTCGCCAGAGATCGCAGTCCAGGTATCGCCGTAGTCATCACTTCGCCAAACCCGCTGCGTTGCCGCATAGATGGTCTTCGAATCGTGCGGACTGATCAAAATGGGTGCATCCCAGTTGTAGCGCTCGGGTGGGTCGCCCTCCGCGGCCTGCGGACGGATGTAGACATTCTCGCCGGTACGGCGATCGAATCGCGTCAGGTTACCTTGCTGCCACTGTGCGTAGATGATGTCGGGATCGTTCGGATCGACGGCCGACTGATGGCCGTCACCGCCCAGGGTCACGAACCAGTCGCTGTTCCTTATGCCCGCAATATCCATCGTGCGTGATGGGCCGCCCTGGCTGTTGTTGTCCTGTGTGCCGCCGTAGACGTTGTAGAACGGCGTGTCATAGTCCACAGCCACCTTGTAGAACTGGGTGATCGGCATGTTGTGGACGTAGCGCCAGGTTTCGCCGAGGTCGAAACTCTCATAGATACCACCGTCGTTCCCGACCAGCAGGTAATTCTCGTCGTCCGGGTCGAAGGCCATGGCATGATGGTCTACGTGCTTGGTCTCGTGCCTGAGCCTCTCGAAATCCTCTCCGCCGTTGTTGGTGACGTGCAGGTGCACGTCCATTTGGTAGACGCGATCGAACTGGTGCGGCGACGCGAACAGTTCCTGGTAGTAATGCGGGCCCGTGCCGCTCGAGAGATACTCGTTCATCTTCTCCCAGGTCTCGCCGCCGTCGGCTGAACGCCAGAAACCGCCTTTCCGGTTGTTCTCCTCGATGGTCGCGTAGATGACATCCGGGTCTTGCGGGCTGATGGCGAGGCCGGTCTTGCCTTTGTTCCCCTCCGGCAGCCCTTCGGTGAGTTCGCGCCAGGTCTCCCCTCCATCTTCGGACTTGTGGATGCCCGTTCCGGGCCCGCCGTCCAGTAGCACGGCGACACTGCGTAAGCGTTGCCAGGACACCGCATACACGACGTCGGGGTCACGAGGATCCATGTGCACTTCCGACACGCCCGTGTACTGATCGTCATCATCTGTGTTGCCCAGCCCGTCGCCGAGTACCTTGCGCCAGTTTTCTCCGCCGTCGGTCGATTTGAACAGGCCGCGATCTCCGCCGCCCGACCAGAGGGGACCCTGCGCTGCGACGAACATCGTATTCGAATCAAGCGGGTCTATAGCGATCATGCCGATGCGCTCCGAGTCTTCGAGACCCATCTTCTCCCAGTTCCGGCCGCCGTCACGGCTGCGGTACAGACCATCGCCATAGCCGGCGTGGCGGCCGCTGATATTCTCGCCGGTACCTACCCAGATCGTGTCCGGATCGTTAGGGTCAATTGCCAGGCTGCCGATAGAATAGGAGCCTTCATCGTCGAAGATCGTCGACCAGGACGTACCGCGATTCTCCGTCTTCCAGACACCGCCGCTACCGACAGCGACATACCAGACGCTACGATTCTCGGGGTGAATGGCAATGTCCGAGATTCGCCCGGACATGAACGCCGGACCGATACTCCGGAATTCGAGGCCCTTGAACGTCGATTCATTGAATCCCGGCTCGACATCGGCATCGTCTTCGTCCTCGGCGAATGCCAGTGGCGCGACGAGTGTGAGCGTGAACAGAGAAATAAGGTATCGGCGCATGACGTCCCCCTTTGTTTTCGATTATTGAGCGTCACGAGTGCAGCGACGCACAACTCTAGCAGGCGCGATAAACGCCGTCGACAGACGAACAGCATCGTTGAATGAGCGCCGCTTACAGGCAGCCTTGGTGCCGGAATCGCACGAGGTAGCGCCACCGACGAATAGAAAAGATAATGCCAATAGGCAAATCTGCGGGGAAAAGCGATGAGACTCGGTATGATCGGGCTGGGCAAGATGGGCGGCAACATGGCACGGCGACTGCGCCGTGCGGGCATCGAGGTCGTTGGATTCAACCAGGACGTCAAGGCAACGGATGCGCTCGCTTCGGAGGTCGGACTGATCCCCGCCGACTCCGCGGAGGCCCTGGTCACCAAGCTCGATGCGACGAGAGTCGTCTGGCTGATGTTGCCCGCCGGTGACATTACTGAATCGTACGTGCAGCAGATGCAGGGTTTGCTCGAGCCGGGTGACGTCCTGATCGACGGCGCGAACTCCTACTACAAGGACTCCATGCGACGCGGCGAGTTGCTTGCCGAATCAGGCATCCTTTTCGTCGACGCGGGCGTCTCCGGTGGTGTTTGGGGGCTCGAGAACGGCTATGCGCTGATGGTGGGCGCGGCAGAAGAAGCGTTCGCGAACGTGCAACCGATCATCGAAGCGCTGGCGCCGGAGCGCGATCAGGGCTGGATTCACGCCGGCCCGGTCGGCAGCGGTCACTTCGTCAAGATGATCCACAACGGCATCGAGTACGGCATGATGCAAGCCTATGCAGAGGGCTTCTCGCTGATGAAAGGCCGAGAGGACTTCAACCTCGATCTCGCAGAGATCGCCGAGACCTGGCGGCACGGGAGTGTCGTGCGCAGCTGGCTGCTCGACCTCACGGCCAGAGTGCTGGCAGAGGACCAACAACTCGCCGATGTCGATCCGTTCGTCGCCGACTCCGGCGAGGGCCGCTGGACTGCGCTGGAAGGCGTCGAACAGGGAATACCGACCCCGATTATGAGCCTGGCTCTGATGGCCCGCTTTGCCAGCCAGGGTCAGCAGGACTACTCCGGCAAACTGCTCGCGATGATGCGAAACCAGTTCGGCGGCCATTCGATCGGTTCACCTGATGACTGACTACGGCGGCGCGTTTTACGAACCGCCTTCGGTGGTGCTTTTCTACTTTCACCAGATACAAATTGGCCCCTCTGCGAGGGGCCTTTTTGTATCTGGTGGTGATGGGTGGAATTGAACCTAGTCGGGACGCAAGATGATGGAACGGCTCGCACTGTGATTGTTCAAGGTAGGGTAGCCCCTTAACCTGATCGTCGAGCCTAGATATCGGGGCTGCTGCCAACGACCATCGAAGGCACCATCGGCAACAATTCCACGCATCCCCAAACGATAAGGGCGGCCCCGTGTGGGCCGCCCTTGGCGTTTGGTGGTGATGGGTGGAATTGAACCACCGACCTGCGGGTTATGAGTCCGCCGCTCTGACCATCTGAGCTACATCACCGAATTTTGTTGTGCAATTCTACCGCGTCAGGGTGGAATGGGCCTCCCATTCGGTCGGCCTGTCGCGGGCTTCGCGCCGCTCGGATGACTCACCAACCTGCGGGTTATTTGTTCACCACTCTGACCCTCCGAGCTACATCACCTAATTTTGTAGGTTGTCAACGGGAAGCGGCCAATCCAGCACTGTCCCTCGAAGGGCCGCAGATTGTCCTTTTGGGCACTACGAGTGTCAAGAAAAAACGGGGAAAATGCTCACTTTTTCCTATAATGCGCTGTCCTTTAGACACGATGACCCCGATGTTCGAGAACCCCGAAATCAGCCTCGATGAGCTGCCCCGCGTTGAGAGCGTGAGTTGGCAGCCCATGGACGATTCATTGGCTTTGCAGCTGGTGATTCAACAGCTGTTTGTCGTTGCCATCATCGCGGCGGTCTCGATCGGCACCAGCCTCCACCCGAATGTGACTTTCCTGCCGCTGTGGCTGCACCTGTTGATTCTGGTTGCGATCACGATCCCGCTCGTGGTCTGGCCCTACTACTCCGTCAAGAAGCGCGGCATCGCCGTCAGGGACAAGGACGTGCTTTACAAGTCCGGGCTCGTTGTCAATCGCGTGACCGCGATCCCGTTCAACAGGATCCAGCACGTCGAGACCAAGCAGGGGCCGCTGGACCGGCAGTTCGGGACGGCCAGCTTGCAGATCTTCACGGCCGGCGGGTCGAAGGGCGACCTCGATATCGCAGGCATGGAGCGGGATCGCGCCGAGAGTCTCCGTTCGATGATCTTGAAGCGCATTGGATCGAGCGTTGAAGAAAGCTGACGAGTGGCGCCGCACATCGCCGCTGGCGGTGTTGTTCTTCCTGGGACGGTTCCTTAAGGGTCTCACCAAGAATGCGTTCCAGACGCTGGCGCCTCTCGCCGCGCTGCTGGTTACGTTCCAGGGTTCGATCCTGGATAAGCTTCTGGTTGGCGTTGCAGCGGCGGCAGTTCTCTCGATAACGATTTCCGTGCTCGGCTACCTGTTCTTCCGATTCAAGATCGGCGAGGACTCCGTCCTGATCCGTGAAGGCATCTTCACGAAGAAGCAGCTCGACATCAAATTCGACCGCATCCAGGGCGTCGACACCGAGCAGAACGTCGTCTACCGCTGGTTCAACCTCGTCAACATCCGTTTCGACACGGCGGGTTCTTCCGAGAGCGAGGGCTACCTGCCCGCCGTCACATCGGAGTTCGCGGAAGACCTGCAGGACCGGATCGACGGGCGACGCCAGTCAATATCTGCTGACAGCGAGCCGGAGACGGGAGGCAGCGTTCCCGAAGCCTCTCCGATGCTGACGCTCGGCTGGCGGGACATGGTCAAGATCGGTCTGGCGGACAGACGCGCGCTGATCATTTTCGCCGTCATCGGACCTTTCCTCGAGCAGCTTGGTGACGGAGCTGACAGAATCATTACGGCTTACGCAGAATCCGCGTTTGACCGCGTGTCCGAATTTGGCTTCGCCGGTGGTTCGCTGATCGTCCTCGCCGTCATCCTGTCGATCGCACTTCTGCTCGCCCTGGGTTCTATCGGCGCGGCCGTGCTCCGATATCACAACTTCGTGTTGACGCTCGACGGCACGAAACTGCGCTCCGCCGGCGGGCTCCTGACGCGGCACCAGGTGTCGATGAATGTCGGCAAGGTCCAGCGAATCAAGATGTCCCAGGGGATTGTGCTTCGCTGGTTCGGTCGCTTCCGCCTGTCCGCCCAGCAGGCGAGCAGCAGCGACAATCAGAAAGAAAGCAACAGCTTCAAAGTGCCGCTCGTCACGCAGGAATTCGGCGAGGCCTTCAGCCGGGAGGTGTTCGCACCGGAGGCTTTGAACGTCTCGTTGAATCCGGAATTCGAGAGCTTTACGCACATCTCGCGCCGCTACATTGTCTCGAGGACGCTGATGATCAGCTTGCCGATACTGGCCATTCTCGGCACGCCCGCGACGTTTGCGGCCGGCCCGTTCGCGGCCGTATTGCTCGTGATTCCGGTCCTGGTATTCCTTGCTACACGCCGCTATTGGCGGCGATTCGGCTACTATCACGACAATGATGCGCTGGTTCGGCGCACGGGCTTGATCGGCTACAGCCTGCAGGTGTTCCTGTTTCGTAAAGTCCAAAGGGTGACCGTGACGCAGTCGTGGCTGCAGGAACGCAAGGAACTGGCGGGGCTGAAAATATTTCTCGCGTCCGGGTCGGTGCGCATCCCGTTCATGCCGATCGAGGACGCCAATCGGCTACGCGACTATATTCTGTACAAGGTCGAATCCAGCCGGAAAGCATGGCACTAGTCCGATGACACAGATCAGCTTCCTGTTCGTTCTCGAAATGCTGGGGACCGCCGCGTTCGCGATCAGCGGCGCGCTCGCCGCCGCCAGGAAGGGCATGGACATCTTTGGCTTTTTCGTACTCGCGCTAATGCCAGCCGTAGGCGGCGGCACGATGCGCGACGTCATACTCGACCGCCACCCGGTATTCTGGATCGACGACGTCCGATACGTCGCCGTTGCGCTCGCAGCCGCTGTCGTCGTGTACTTCAGTTTTTACCGACCCGGCGGTCGCCAACGGGTCCTGATCTGGATGGATGCGATGGGCCTCGCACTGTTTGCAACCCTGGCGACACGCATCTGCCTGGAATTCGAGACTGGCGCCACCGTCGCCGTCATGCTCGGCGTTGCCTCGGCTGTCACCGGCGGCATGATCAGCGACATCATCTGCAACTAGATCCCGCTGATCCTGACACGCGAGATTTATGCGACCGCGGCCTTCGTCTCGTCGGTGACGTTTGTTGCCCTCGATTATTTCGGTATCGACAGCAGGATTTCGCTGAGCCTTGCCGTCCTCGCGGGGTTCGCCGTGCGAGGACTGAGTATAGTATTCGACTGGACGCTCCCGGCCGCGAAGCCGAGATCGTAAGCGTCAGGACTGCGCTTAGCCCTCTTGTTGATTGGCGCAATCGATGCAGAAGCGCACGGTCGGGTCGAACTCGAGGCGCTTTGGACTGATGGGCTCGTCGCAGGACTGGCAGAAACCGTACTCGTCATCGTCGATGCGTCGCAGCGCCGCCGCGATCTGCCTGAGCTTCTGTTCCCGGCGTTGCTTCGATGAGGCCGCCATCGCCTGTGCCTGCATCGCGTCCATCCGCGACAGGCGACCTACACGCGCCTGGTCCAGCTCGACGACGCCGGCGGACTCGTCGCCGGTCTCGGCGACCGCCTGAAGCTCCGCTCGAAGATCGAGAAGGGCTTGTCGAAAGTCGGTCGCCACGGGGTACGGTTCGTTCAGACGTTGAACCGGAAGTGCATGACGTCGCCCTCATGGACGATGTAGTCCTTGCCCTCCAGGCGAAGTCGCCCTGCTTCCTTGGCGCCAGCCTCGCCGTTCCCGGCAATGTAGTCGTCGTAGCCGATGACCTCGGCGCGGATGAAGCCCTTCTCGAAGTCCGTGTGAATCTCGCCGGCAGCGTTCGGCGCCGTAGCGCCTATGCGGGTCGTCCACGCACGCACCTCTTTCGGCCCGGCCGTGAAGAACGTCTGCAGGCCAAGCAGCTTATAACCCGTCCGGATCACACGGTTGAGGCCCGGCTCCTCGAAGCCCAAGTCGTCGAGAAACTCCTGCTTGTCCGCGTCGTCGAGTTGGGCGATTTCCGCTTCGATGGCGGCGCAGATGGCGACAACCTCGGCACCTTCTGCTTCCGCGTACTGCCTGACGGCATCGAGGTGGGGATTGTCTTCGAAGCCGCCCTCGTCGACATTGGCTACGTACATAACGGGCTTGGCCGTGATCAGGTGCAGCTCCTTCAGGACCTTGTTCTCGTTGTCGTCGAGATCCAGCGACCTGACCGGTTTGCCCTCGTCGAGATGCGCTTTGACCCGTGCGATGGTGTCGCGAATGTAGATGTCTTCCTTCTTCGCGGTCTTTGCGTTGCGCTCGGCCTTAGCCAGCTGGCGTTCGACGGATTCGAGATCGGCGAGCGCGAGTTCGGTATTGATCGTCTCGATGTCGTCGATCGGGTTTATCGCGCCGGCGACGTGCGTCACGTCGTCATCCTCGAAACAACGAACGACGTGGGTGATCGCGTTCGTCTCGCGGATATTCGCGAGAAACTGGTTGCCCAGGCCCTCGCCTTTCGACGCACCTGCGACCAGGCCCGCGATATCGACAAACTCCATCGTCGTCGGAATCAGCTTTTGCGGGTTAACGATATTCGACAACGCAGTCAGCCGGGGATCCGGCACCGGAACGACACCGACGTTCGGCTCGATCGTGCAGAAGGGATAGTTCTCCGCGGCGATCTCCGCTGCGGTCAGTGCATTGAACAGCGTCGACTTGCCGACGTTTGGCAGACCGACGATTCCGCATTTGATGGCCATGCTTTGTTACCGTTCCTTATCGCGTGTGTGCAGCTTCTTCATCGCTGCGTTCAAGCCTTCCTCGACGAGCGTCGGCATGACGTCGGCCGCCTCGTCGATGTTCTTGAGGATCGCAGCCTCCGACGATGCATTGGCTCGCTTCAGCACGTAGGAGGTGACCTGGTCCTTATCACCGGGATGCCCGACGCCGAGGCGAAGCCTCAAGAAGTCGTTGCCGCAGTGCTTGATGATGTCCCGCAGGCCGTTGTGGCCACCGTGACCGCCGCCTTTTTTCAGCCGAACCGTGCCGGGAGGCAAATCAATCTCGTCGTGCGCCACCAGTAGCCCGGACACATCGTTTCGATAGTAGTCGAGCAGGGCGCGGACCGGCTGTCCGCTCATATTCATGAAGGACTGCGGCTTCGCCAGCCAGATGTCCTTGCCCTTGATGCTGACGCGACAAACGTCTGCGTCGAACTTCTTGTCGTAGTTGAATTGCCCGCCGTACTGCCGCGCCAGCTCGTCGACGAACCAGAACCCGGCGTTGTGCAGGGTCTTCTCATACTTGTCCCCGGGGTTGCCGAGGCCAGCGATCATCGTCAAGTTCATCATGCAGCCTCGCCTGAAATGAAAAGACCGCGGCGGCTCGTGCGGATTAGCTCCTGCCCGAAACCGGCTGCGGTCCTCTCAGGTTCGCACCTCGCGGCGCGTTTAGCTCTCGTCCGATTCGCCTTCGGAAGCCTCGGGCGCTTCGCCCGCTTCCTCAGCTCCCTCTTCCTCGACAACCTCTTCCTCAACCGGCGCAGCCTTGATCTCCTGGATCGAGACAATCGCGTGGTTGTGTTCCGGACCCTGTGCGAGTTCCGGAATCGTGACGCCCTCCGGCAGCTTGATGTCCGCCAGGTACAGCATCTGGTCGAGCTCGAGCTCGGAGACGTCCACCTCGAGGAATTCCGGCAGGTGACGCGGCAGACAGGTGATTTCGACGTCGGTAATCAGGTGAGACGCCTTACCACCCTGCAGCTTGATGCCGGGTGCTACGTCTTCGCCGACGAAGTGCAGCGGTACGTTCATGCGAATCTCTTCGTCTTCGACGATGCGCTGGAAGTCCATGTGCATGATGAGGCGTTTGGACGGATGACGCTGCAGGTCCTTGAGGATCGCGGCCTGGCTCTTGTCGCCGACCTTGATGTTCAGGACGCTGGAATAGAACGACTCGCTTTCGAGTTGCTTGATGACCTTGTTGTGATCAAAGGTCAATGAGCGCGGCGGACGGCCGGCGCCATAGATGATTGCAGGAACTTTTCCTTCGCGACGCAGGCGGCGGCTCGCACCTTTCCCCATGTCTTCCCGGTAGTCCGCAATCAGGTCGAATTCTTCAGCCATGACTGAACTCCGTTAACTGATTGATTGGATTGGAATATTTTGATCGAACACTCATCGGAGCCTGCGACCGACGCCGAAGAGGTGGCGCACTATAGCGCAGCGCCGCGCGAATCGCCAGTGAAATCAACCACTTGATTCGCGGGGCCGCGCAGAGAAATCCTCTGAGAGAACACGTTGTCTATTGGCAATCGCGCTCAGCCGCGGCTGAGACGAGGCGAAGGCGTTTACGCGGAGCGTATATCAAGTACGTGACGCATTTTCGAGCGAATTCGACGAAGTACCAGCCCGACTGAACGCGATTCAATCTACGTACAGGGACGAGACGGATTCCTCGTAGCTTATCCTGCGCATGGTCTCCGCCAGCAGCTCCGCCGTCGAGAGCTGCCTGATCTTCTCGCAGGCCCTGGCGTCCTTTGACAGCGGGATCGTGTCGGTCACGACAATCTCATCGAGGGCCGACTTGGAGATGCGTCCGACGGCGGGGCCGCTTAAAACAGCATGCGTGATGTAGGCACTGACGCTGGTCGCGCCTCGGTCCTTCAGCGCCGATGCCGCCTGGCAGAGCGTTCCCGCCGTGTCGACCATGTCATCGATCATGACGCAATTCTTGCCTTCAACCTCGCCAATGATGTTCATCACTTCGGACTGGTTGGCGCGGTCGCGACGCTTGTCGATGATGACGAGGTCGGCGTCGTCGAGTCGCTTCGCCAAGGCTCGTGCGCGAACGACACCGCCGACATCCGGCGACACGACCACCATATCGTCGAATTTCTGTTTCCAGACGTCGCCGAGGAGAATAGGTGATGCGTAGACGTTGTCCACGGCGATATCGAAGAATCCCTGGATCTGGTCAGCGTGCAGATCGACGGTCAGTACGCGATCGACACCGGCGGCCTCGATCAGTTGAGCGACGAGCTTCGCGGTGATGGGGACGCGAGCGGCGCGTGGCCGGCGATCCTGCCTCGCAAAACCGAAGTAGGGAATGACCGCGGTAATCCTTGCTGCGGACGCGCGCTTGGCCGCGTCCGCCATGACGAGCAATTCCATCAGGTTGTCAGACGACGGCGGACACGTCGGCTGCACGATAAACACGTCCCTGCCGCGGACGTTCTCGAGAATCTCTACGGTGATTTCACCGTCGCTGAAGCGGCCGACGTGCGCCCTCGCGAGCGGAATCATCAATGTGCGGGCAATAGCCTGGGCGAGTTCCGGGTTGGCGTTACCGGTGAATACCGCCATCGATGCTATTTCCACGCCCGTCTCTCCCTTGAATCGTGTATGGCTGGGGCGGCAGGATTCGAACCTGCGCATGACGGGATCAAAACCCGTTGCCTTACCACTTGGCTACGCCCCAATTAATTATTGTTCTTGTCAACCTGCGCGAGCCGCAATTGTGCGTTTCGCTATCTGAGGTGTCAACGCGCTGTCTGAATGGTTCCGCTACTGGGCGAAAAACCGCCAATCGTCGATGACAATGCGGACGCGAGTTGTGCTGCTGCTGGCGGTAATCCTGCCCGGGAGCTCCTGCCCGGCGCCATCGCGATAGCGATTGAAACTCACGTCCCAGCCACCCTGGACGAGATGAGTCAGCTTGCCGGAGGCATCGACCTGCGTTTCCGCAGGGCGCTCCGGATCGGGAATGCCGAGCAGCCAGAACGGCAGCGATCCGACGGGAATCGTCCAGCCATAGCGCAGGTACAGCTCTGTCTCAGCGTCGCCGAGACGGGTCTCGACCCCATCCTTGTCCGTCAGCGTCACGGATCGCTGGTCACCTTCCAGTTTGACGTTACCGATACCGAGCGGGCCGCTAACCTGCACGTCGAAGCGGCGCCTGTCCTGCGTCCAGCGCAGCTTCGCATTGAAACCGTCGTCTTCTGTACGGATGCCGATACGGCCTTTCAGGTACCACTGCTCACTCGCGGCCAACGCCGCCTGTCGTGCGTTCCAGTCAGTCAGGTCCGGGAGGTCTATCGTCTCCCTGGTGGTCGTCGCGCAACCGGCAAGCAGCGCTGTCGCGGCGACGAGCCTGGCAGTCCTACTCAGCGTCCGGAAAGAGCCGTTCACGGACATTTTCGAGCAGTGAATTTTCGGGGTCTCGCTCTTCGGCCTTGACGAGCCTTTCCAGCGCCTCCTCTTGCCGGCCCAGCGCGTGCAGCACTTCGACGATATGCGCTGCGACTTCCGGATCGGGAAAGCCGGCGTACGCCTTTTCGAGCTCGACCAGGGCCTCCTCATTCTTGCCGAGGCGGTACAGCACCCAGCCCATGCTGTCGATAATTGCCGGATTGTCCGGCTGATACTCCAGCGCCTTGCGTATCAGCTTCTCGGCCTCGACATACTGGTCGGTTCGGTCTGCCAGCGTATAGCCCAGTGCATTCAGCGAGGTCGCACTCTCCGGAAACTTCTCTACAGCCGCCCTGTATTGACTGATCGAGTCGTCGAGGCGATCCATCCGCAGTAAGAGTTCCGCGCGACCGAGCATACCGCCCTCCGCATCCGGTCTGAATTCCACGTATCGATCGTAGTAGACCAGCGCATCTTCATAGCGCTCCACGGACGTCAGCAGCTGTCCCTTCGCCAATACCATGTCAATGGCATAGCCCGGGCTGTCGGCCGTGAATCGGTCGAGCAGCTCGACAGCCTGGTCCGGATCGTCCCGTTCAAACGCCAGCAGCGCCGCGGCGCGTCGCTGTGAGATGACGGCGTTTCCGCCGCCGTTCACGGCCGCATAGAATCGTATCGCCGCATCCACCTCACCACGAAAATCCGCGATCCTCGCGAGATAATACAGCGCGTCGTTTGTGTAGCGTCGCGTAGCCAGCAGATCCTCAAAATCGGCCTTCGCTGCGTCGAGGTTCTGCTGGCGGAAATTGATAATTGCCATCAGGCGCAGCGCATCCGCCCGCCCCGGCTGCTCGAGGATCACCTGGTTCACCTGGCTGAGCGCATCGTCGTTGCGGTCCAGGGACATCATCATCAATGCCAGCTCGAGTCGTGCGTCGGGATCCGGGTCCGGGTCGTCACCGATGATCCTCGCCGTGTAGTCGATGGCCTCTTCCGCGCTGCCGTTCAGGAGCAGTGCGCGTGCATAGAGCAGCTTGGCCTTGAGCCAGTCAGGGTCCAACTCGACGGCAAGCGCAGCGCGGTCGCGCGCCTCTTGCATGTCTTCGGCGGACATCGCCATGACGGCAACGGCGTAGTTCGCATAGGCCGAATCGCCGTATGGCTTGGCGAGATACTTCATGATCTCGTAAGCCGGCCCGGGCTCTTCATCCGCCAGCACCTGCACGAGCGACAGCAGGCGCTGCTCGGCAGGTCCGTCATCGAGCTTCAGCAGACGCTTGAAATTGCGGCGCGCCGCGCGATCGCGACCGTCACGGAGCTGAAGCCTTGCGACATAAAGCAACGCCTGCTCGCTGTCCCTGTCGAGCTTTAGCCAGCGCTCAGCGGCCTTCCGCGCCTCGTCGTCGAAACCGAAGCCGAAAGCGATCCGCGTGGCTTGCTGGGCGATGTCCACCGAGTCACTGGCCTCTGCTGCCTTGCGAAAGTTAGTAGCGGCGGCGAGATACTCGCCGACCTGCATACCCTCCCGGGCCATTTCGATATACTCGTCGGCACTGCGATCTCCAGCGTCAGCCCGGCCGAACAGGCTTGCCACGACCAGTACAAAGCCAGCCAGCCATAAGCGTGATAAATTTGTAGACATGTTGGGTAGTTCTATCATCCTGATATCGCGGTTTGTCGACCGCGTGTCTTTCCGATGCGCCGTACTAACTGACAAGGAACTGCGCCGCCAGTTCGCTTATGATACGCACTCCTGAATTCCAGAGGTTCGCCGACGGCACCCTGCTAAAGACCTGATATGCCGCTGAAAATACTCGGTCTGAACCATAACACGGCAC
>JAAUYH010005231.1_pt1 | contig 13413 bp, 18 predicted proteins | sample 7278061 | NCBI WGS metagenome assembly JAAUYH01 (sample SAMN14350203, study PRJNA611818) | marine sediment metagenome | isolation source: surface marine sediment (0.6m) | place: French Polynesia: Moorea | collected 2018-08
CGTCTATGGGCGAGGTGCGGGTGCCCGCGCGCGCGGCGGGGGCGTTGGTCATCGGCATCAGGATCAGGCGGCCTCGGATATCGTCGGCCTCCAGCGCCTGCGCCAGCTTGCTCACGGCGATCTGGCCCTCGTATTCGTCGCCGTGATTGCCGGCCATGATGAGCAGTGTCGGCCCGTCGCCGTTCTTGAGCACCGTGATCGGGATCGGCTGCCAGCCATAGGCGCTGACATGGGTGGAATGGGGCAGGCGCAGATAGCCCGCCTGCTTGCCGTCCGTGTCGAAATCAACCTCCGAACTGATCAGGGAGGATGCCATGGGATCACCTTTCGCCGTCTTTCAGAGGTTCGGCGAAGCGGGCGGGCTTGTCCATGGTCGTACCGGCACGCAACGAAAAAGGCCCGGCGCAGGCAAGCACCGGGCCCCAATCCGTCGAAAGCGAAAGAGCCTAGAAGCCCAGGCCTTCGTACTTCTTTTTGAATTTCGAGACCCGGCCGCCGGTGTCCATCAGGCGGGTGCCGCCGCCGGTCCAGGCGGGATGCACGGTGGGGTCGATCTCGAGCGTCATGGTGTCGCCTTCCTTGCCCCAGGTCGACTTCATCTGCACGACGTCGCCATTGGTCATCTTGACGTCGATGATGTGGTAATCGGGATGCGTGTCTTTTTTCATGGCCCGTCTCCTTACGCCTCGGCGCCCGCATTGAGTTCGCGGTAGTTGGTCTTTTCCGCGATCCGGGCCGATTTGCCCCGACGCGAGCGGAGATAGTAGAGCTTAGCGCGGCGCACAAGGCCGCGGCGCACGACGGTGATCGACTCGATATTGGTCGAATAAAGCGGGAACACACGCTCCACGCCTTCGCCGAAGCTGATCTTGCGGACGGTGAAGCTTCCGGCGATGCCGTCGCCGTTCTTGCGGGCGATGCAGACGCCTTCGTAGTTCTGCACCCGGGTGCGGGTGCCTTCGGTGACCTTGTAGCCAACGCGGATCGTGTCGCCGGCCTTGAAATCCGGAATTTCCTTGCCGAGCGCGGTCACCTGCTCGGCTTCCAATTGTGCGATCAGGTCCATCTGATCCACTCCTATGCTGCTCGCGGTTGCTCCGCGAAGGTGGTGCCGCCTCAGAGCTCCTGTCTTCGACCGGGTCCGCGTAGCGCGCCCGCAGGAGGGTTCAGGTCGTCGTTTGCTTTGCCGCTGAATCCCGTCCGCGACGCCGCTGAAGAAGGCGGGACCAAGCGAACAGAAAACAGGTCCGCCCGACTCGACAGAGCCGCGGACGGGCGGGGTATAGAGGCTTGGCGGCATTGGGGCAAGAGGTGTCGGGCCAATGCCTGGTTTCAACCCGATCTGTGCAATCCGCCGCTGCGCGCCAAGGGCTGCATTCACGGAATGCACTCGCGTCTGTCGCCTGAAAGCATAAGCCCTTCCCGAGAAGACCGGCCGACGGACGCAAGGACCGGAACATCCGCGAGGATGCTCGACGACGGTTCATTAGGCGTCTTCTCGTTGGTGCGTGGGTATCCGACGCGCTGCCTCTCAGGTCTGCGCCACGTTTTCCCAACGCCATGGCCGGTCCAGCACAAGCCCGATTGCCGTTGCCACCAGCGCGACGGCGTTGCCATACCAGGGTGGGGTGGCAGGTGTGTGTTCGAGGACAGCGAGCGTGGCGAGAAGGGTCGGCACGTAGAACAAGAAAAGCAGGACAGGCACCAACAGCCGCGCCCACAATTCCCCGCGAAGCACGGGAATGATGGCCAGAACGATCACCGCTGCGCCGAGGGCAATCCAGCCCGCTCCGGCGACATCGAGCAACGCACCGAAAAGGACTTGCTCGCTGTCTTGCAGGTCGTGCCACGCGCGCCCAAGCGCGTCGGCGTGGTACGGCATGAACTCAGGGGAAAACAGATAGACCGCGCCCATCGTGATACTGATGATGCCGGTGAGGATGTATAGCGATATGGCCGCAATGCGCATGATGGTTTTCCTTTGGGCGGTCGCGCGCTTCCTCGCATCGCCTGAGTGCGCGTCTCACTATTCGGTGGAGGAATGAATGATGCAATGCCCGCCCTAGTCCTCCACATGCATTCGTTACCACAGGCCACGCGCGCATGTCCCTGACGTTGATCCAGGGTTATGGGGACGCATCACCAAACAGGTGGTTCGTGGTGCTCGGAATTAGGCTTTTCCAGGTCGAACCGGTCATCGGTGTGATCCGAGCCGATGGAAGAAAACTCGCTTAACCGTCCCTGGACTTGCCGCGATAGGCGTCCCACAAATCCGGTCGCTTTTCGCGCGTCAATCTCTCGCTTTCAGCGCGCCGCCAGTCGGCCACCTTGCCGTGATCGCCGGACAACAGCACCTCGGGGATCGCGCGGCCGTCCCAGACCGCCGGTCTTGTGTATTGCGGGTGCTCGAGCAGCCCGTGCGAAAAGCTCTCCTCCTCGGTCGAGGCTTGGTTGCCGAGCACGCCGGGGATCAGCCGAACAGTGGCGTCGATCACCGCCTGCGCGGCGATCTCGCCTCCGGTGAGGACAAAATCCCCGAGGCTGACCTCTTCGATCGCGTAACGGTCGATCACCCGCTGGTCGAGCCCCTCGAACCGGCCGCAGATCAGCGTTACCCCCTGTGCCGCGCTCAGCCGGTGTGCCGTGGCCTGCGCGAATGGGGCGCCGCGGGGCGAAAGATAGATCACCGGCCAGGCCGAACGGTCCGCCGGGGTGCCCTCCGCGGCGTGATCCAACGCGGCCCCCATCACGTCGGCGCGCAGCACCATGCCCGCGCCGCCCCCTGTGGGCGTATCGTCGACATTGCGGTGCTTGCCCACGCCGAAGAGCCGCAGGTCGATCGGTTGCAGCCGCCAGAGCCCCTCGTCAAGCGCCTTTCCGGTCAGCGATGCCCCGAGCACCCCGGGAAACGCCCGCGGGAAAAGCGTGATCACCTTCGCCGTCCAGGCCTCCGCCAGCTCGGGCCGGCCGGTCATCAATTCGCGCGGCTTCGCAGTGGCCTGGATCGACAGGCGGCCGTGGGATTTCGTCGGTGTCGTCATGTCAAGGTGCCTTTCGGCGGGCCCGTGCGGGTTTCGGCCGGCATCAGCCGGGCTTTCGCGGCTTTTAGCGCCTGTCCGGTCAGGGGGCCACGGTTGAGTGTACGAAACGCCGGGATCAGCGCCGGATCGAGGCCAGGGTTGAGGCAGGCCGGTTCGGAGAGGTTATCGAGGAAGGTTGCGGGCAGGCCGAAATGATCGAGCAGTGGCGTGGCCGGGCCGAAGCGCTGACCGGCGGTGTCTTCAAGACGGCTCGTCGTCAGGGGCTGCGCGGGACAGGCGCCCTGGACCCGCTTCAGGATGGTCGCGAAATCGGCGGAGGAGGCGAAGATCCTGGCATAGGTCTCGAAATCCAGATCGAGCTTCGTGCTGCGAATGTTGTGCGCCCAAGAGCTGCGGAGCCAGGGCTCGCGCTCGCGCAGGCTGAAATGGAGGGTGGTGGTGTGCGGTGCATATCCGAGATCGGCGACCACTTCGGTGACGATCTGCGCCAGCTCGGGCACCGCTCCGTAGTCCGTCACTCCCGCCCGGCCGGGGATGTCGCCGGAGAGCCCCTCACACGACAAAAGCAACAGCTTCGCCGGGTCGAGCGGAAGTTTTGCAAGGGCGGCGTGAAAGGCGCGCGCGAATTCGATCAGGCTGGCACTGTCGCGCGTCTTGGAGAACCGGCGCGCGGTCTTGTCCGCGTGGGCGAGAGCACTCATCATCACGGTTTGCAGGTGGGGCGCCAGGACGCGGCGGTTCTCGGACAGGAAATGCTGCGCCGAACTGGTGCCGGTTTTGTGAAACCCAAGATGCAGCAGCGCGCGGCTCACGCGCGCGCCTGCCGGTCCGCCTTGGCGATGCGGTCCTTTTCGCGCTTGAGTTTCCGCGGGTCTTCCATCTCACGGTTGAGGCGCAGGAAGGTCTCCTCGGCCTCCGGCGACAGACCCATATTGGCGCGCTGCGCGGCGGGCAAGGCGGCGCGGATCTCCGGTGGGATGTCGACGAGGTCGAAGAGCACGCTGGCCGGCCCCTCGCGCGCCTTGCCGATGTCCTCAAGCCAGGCGGTGTGGATCTTGAGGGGACGCAGAGCGCGGGCGATCCTCGCGGCTTCTTGGTCGAGCTCCGGCAGCGGGCGGAAGCTGTCGCGAAACTCCTCGAAATCATCCGTGATCCGGATAGAGCGCACGAGGTGGCCATAGACGCTGCGGATCCACGGCTCGGTGCGACGCAGGGTGTAGAGGAATTCGACCTGCGTGTCCGGGCCGAAACGGCGGCGCAACTCCGTGGTGATGCTGCGCGCGAGCGGGATAGCGGCGCGGGTGTAGTTGCCGATCTGGCCGGTGATCACGCGGCGGTGGCCGGGCATGACGCCGGAGAACCCCTCCCAACTGAGAAAGATCACCTTGTCGTCGGGGATCTTGGACAGGAAGGACCTGAGGGCTGCGGCGAACCAGCGCCGGCGCCAGGGATAGGGCTTCAGGCCGTAGACCCGGCCGAGATTGCCCGCCGAGAGAAAATCCGCCTTGAGGTAGATTTTCACTTGCTCTTTCAGGGCTTTGCGATTGGCGCGCAAGTAGACCTGCAGGCTGGAGGTGCCGGTTTTGTGAAACCCGGCGTGCACGATCACCCGGGTCATGGCCCGGCCCTGGTGCCGGCGAGCACCGTTGCTTTGCCGGGGTCCTGCAGCGCCGCGATCGCAGCGCCGGAGATCTCGCCATCGGTAAGCCAAACCCGTGCGCCGTCGGGCCCTGGGTGCCAACCGAGGATCACAGTTTGGCGCTTCAGGCCCGGGCGGGGGTCGGGCTCGCGTTTTGCGTGGATCTCGGGATCGGCGGAGAGCGCTCCGTGGATGCGGATCACGCGCGCGGCGGGTGCGAGTTGGTCCTCGGCGGGGCGGGCGAGGTGCACCGCGTCGTCGTGGAGCCAGATCAGCGCGAGGGCGAAATCGTCGGGAAGACTGGCGAGTGTGGTGGTCGCCTCGGGCTCGGCCCAATCGAAACGCACCGCGCGGGCGCCGATCTCTTGCGCCAACGCCTCGGGGCGGCGGGCGAGCAGAGTGATGTCCCAGCCCTCGGCGGCCAGCCAATGTGATGCGCCTGCCAGCATGCCTGTGCCTCCAATGACCAGCGCGCGGTCAGCCATCGGCGTCTGGCATCAGCCCCTCGGGCGGGTCCGCGATGAGGCGCCCGGCGGTCAGGTCGACAGTGGGCACCGCCGCGCGGGTGAAGGGCAAGAGCACCGGGTCGCGGTGGCCGGGGATCGCGATCTCCAGCAGATCGCTTGCCCCGTGGTTCAGCACCGCCTTCACCCGGCCGAGAAGCGCGCCGCCGGTGTCGAGCACCTCGAGGCCGATCAGATCGGCATGGTAGAACTCGTCATCCGGCAGGCCGGGCAGGGCGTCGCGGTCGGCATAGAGCCGGGTGCCGCGCAAGGCGTCCGCAGCTTCCTTGGTGGCGACGCCGGAGAGTCTGGCCGCGAAACCGCCCTTGACCGCGCGGGTGATCTCGAGCGTGAAGGACTGGCGGCCATTCTCGGACGTGAGCGGCGCATAGTCAGCGATCGCCTCGGGTTCGGCGCAGAAGCTCTTCAGCCGCACCTCGCCGGCGACACCGAAGGCGCCGGCGATGGCGCCAACGCAGATCCGATCGCCGCTCATCGCCACACCTCCACGCCGCCGCGCCCGTTTTTCGCTACGGAAAACGGTTCGGAATTCGCAGCGAATTCCGTGGCGCGGTGCGGGCGAGGTCGAGCCAAACGGTTACTCCGACGCCTTTTCCTCCGTGGCCTCTTCGGCGGGAGTTTCCTCGGCGGCAGCCTCTTTCGCGACCGCTTCGTCAGCAGCAGCCTCTTCAGCGGGTGCTTCCTCGACCGGCTCTTCAACCGGCGCAGCTTCGGCCTCGGAGGCTTCCGCGGCCTTGGCGGCTTTCTCCTCGGCGCGTTCGACGGCCTTTTTGCCGGGCTTGGCCTTGTTGGGGTTGTTGCGCGTCTTCGCTTCGAGGATTCCTGCGGCCTCGAGCATGCGGCTGATCCGGTCGGTGGGTTGGGCGCCGTGGCTCATCCAGTACTGGATGCGCTCGACATTCATCTTCACGCGGTCCTCGCTGTCCTTGGGCAAAAGCGGGTTGTAGGTGCCGAGCTTTTCGATGAAGCGGCCGTCGCGCGGCATGCGGCTGTCGGCGGCGACGATCGAGTAATGCGGGCGCTTTTTCGAGCCGCCGCGGGCCAGTCTGATTTTCATTGCCATGGGTGTTCTCCTTTGGATGGCTGTCGTGACACGTACTTGCGTCAGGATTGGTGTTGTTTGTGATGTTGGATGACTTCCTGAATGATGAATTTCAGGACTTTCTTGGCGAATTCGGGATCGAGATCGGCCTCGGCGGCGAGCCGTTCGAGACGCTCGATCTGCTTGGCCTCGCGGACGGGGTCGGAGGCTGGCAGGGCGTGTTCGGCCTTGAGCTTGCCGACAGCGGTGGTGTGCGCGAAGCGTTCGGCCAGCGTGTTCACGAGGATCGAGTCGAGCCGGTCGATGCTGGCGCGGTGATCCTTCAGAAGCTCGGCGGCGCGGGAGACGGCGTCGGTCATGCGGGCCTCCGGGACTGTCGGAATAGCATCGGAATTCCATCGGATTTCCATCGGACTTGCAGGCTCATCGCAGGGCCTCCGGTTCCGAGTGGCGGAAGACGAGCACGCTCGGGTCGATGCCCGGCGCCGCCGGCTCCCGCCGCGCGCCGAGCCGCTCGGCGAGTGCACGAGAGCGCGCGTTCGCGGGGTCGATGAAACTGATGCAGGTCGTCAGCCCCGCGCCGAAGGCGTAGTCGCGCACGGCCGCCGCCGCTTCGAAGGCAATCCCGCGGCCCTCGGCTGCCTCAGTCAGGAGCCAGCCGAGTTCCGGTTCGGGGTCGGACATCTCCATCCCGATGCCGACCAGGCCGAGAACGGCGCCGTCGGCCTTGGCGGTGACTGTCCAGTAGCCGATTCCGCGCAGCACCCAGCTGGCGACGGCCTGGGCGAAATCAAGCCATGCGTCTTCCTCGCCGAACGGCCCTCCGATGTAGCGCCCCCTTTCGGTGCGCCAGATCGGTTCGAGCACCGGCCAGTCCGCCAACTGCGGTGCACGCAGGACCAGCCGCTCGGTCTTCAGCGTCGGGATCGCGGCCGCGATGACGTCCCGGAGTGGCTCCATTGCCGCAATCGGGGTCAGGTACGGCCGGGTCATGCCAGCGCCTCCGGAGCCGGATGGCGGTAGACGAGGACCGGTGCGTCCTTGATGAGTTCCGGCGTTTCGGCGTCCGGATCGTGCACCGCGCCGAGGCGTTCGGCCAACGCGATCGAGCGGGTGTTGGGCTCGTCGATATAACTGACGGCGGTGGTCCAGCCGAGCGCGCCATAGGCGTAGGCGCGGGCGGCAACCGCGGCTTCATAGGCAAAACCCTTGCCTTCGTTTTCCGGTGACCAGACGGTCCAGCCCAGTTCGGGTTCGGGCCAGTCGGCAGGATACCACGGACCGGTCATGCCGAGCGCGGTGTCATCGCCCTTTCGCGTGAAGACGAAGGAGCCGTAGCCGAGAAGAACCCACATGCCCACCGCGTGCCCAAAACCGCGCCAGGCATCGCGCAGGGTGTACGGCCCGCCGATATAGGCGGTGCGCTCGGTCCCGCTGAACGCCTGCCAGACCGGCCAGTCCTGCGGGCCGGGGGCGCGCAGGGTCAGGCGCTCGGTCTCAATAACTGGGGTATCGGCGAGATGCACGGTCATGGGGTGATCCAAAGGACGCGCTGCCGCGCGGCTCTTGTTCTGCTCGTTGCGGGTGATCGCGCCGAAAGCGGCGCGGCGCTGAATGCGACGTGGGCGGGTCTGCTGAGAAGCGCTTGAAGGACAGGTTTGCCTTCAAGGCGCTCTTGCGATCGTGCAGCCGCCCGGTTGCGCGTCAATGAGCGGTGCCGGCCTTCGGCGGCGCCTGCGGCGTCCTTGACCCGCAACCGGGCTGGTAGGGTGGCGAATTGCTGCGTCATTTCTTCTTGCCGAAGCCGGAGAGGCCGGGGGGGAGTTGCGCGCCGCCAAGGCCCGGGAGGCCTCCGCCGGGCATGCCGGCCATGCCACCTGGCATCTTGCCGCCGAGCGCCTTGGCGGCCTGTTCCATCGCGGCGGGGTCGTTCATGTCGGGCATGCCGCCCTTGCCGAACATGCCCTTCATCGCCTGTTTCAGCATGCCGCCTTTGCCCATGCGGCCCATCTTTTTCATCATGTCGCCCATCTGGCGCTGCATCTTAAGCAGCCGGTTGAGCTCGCTCACCTCCAGCCCCGCGCCCTTGGCGATACGCTTCTTGCGGCTGGCCTGAAGGATCTGCGGATTGGCGCGCTCGCGTTTCGTCATCGACTGGATCAACGCGATCTGCCGGCGGATGACGCTGTCGTCGAACCCGGCCTCGTCCATTTGTTTCTGCGCCTTCTTCATCCCCGGCATCATGCCCATGATGCCCTCCATGCCGCCCATCTTGAGCATCTGCTCGAGCTGCATCTTGAGGTCGTTCATGTTGAACTGGCCCTTGGTGAAGCGCTTCATCATGCGCTCGGCCTGTTCCTGCTCGATCGTCGCCTGCGCCTTTTCGACGAGGCTGACGATGTCGCCCATGCCGAGGATGCGGCCGGCGATGCGTTCGGGGTGGAATTCCTCGAGCGCGTCCATCTTTTCGCCCAAGCCCACGAACTTGATCGGCTTTCCGGTGACGGCACGCATCGACAGCGCCGCGCCGCCGCGCCCGTCGCCATCCATCCGCGTCAGCACGACGCCGGAGACGCCGATGCGTTCGTCGAAATTCTCCGCCGTGTGCACGGCGTCCTGGCCGGTGAGGCCATCGACCACGAGGAGCGTTTCGCGCGGAGCGGCGATGTCGCGGACCTCTTCGACCTGGGTCATCAGTTCTTCGTCGATGCTCAGGCGACCTGCGGTGTCCAGCATGAAGACGTCATAGCCGCCCATAGTCGCCTGCTGCTTGGCGCGCTTTGCGATGTCTTGGGCGCTCTGTCCCTTCACGATCGGCAGAGTGTCGACGCCGATCTGGGCGCCGAGGATGGCGAGTTGCTCCATCGCCGCGGGGCGATTGGTGTCGAGCGAGGCCATCAGGACGCGCTTGCCGTTCACTTCCATGAGTCGCTTGGCGAGCTTGGCGGTGGTGGTGGTCTTGCCCGAGCCCTGCAGTCCGACCATCAGGATCGGTGCGGGCGGGTTGTCGATCTTGAGCTGGCCGATTTCCTCGCCGTCGCCTTGGAGGACATGCACCAGTTCGTCATGCACGATCTTGACGACCTGCTGGCCGGGGGTGACGGATTTGGTGACCGCCTGACCGGTGGCCTTTTCCTGCACTGCCTTGACGAAATCCCGTGCGACGGGGAGCGAGACGTCGGCCTCCAAGAGCGCCACGCGCACCTCGCGCAGGGCGGTCTTGACGTCGTCCTCAGACAGAGCGCCCTGCTTGGTCAGCCGGTCGAAGACGCCGGAAAGGCGTTCGGAGAGATTTTCGAACATCTACGTTCCCTTCTCGTGTTCTCCTGCCCGATATGGGCACGACCGGCTCAAACCCAAAACGCCCCCGCGGGCGTACAACGCTGGCGGAGGGCGATCCCGGGGCGTCGCCCGGGACCGGAAGACATCACGCTTCCGGAATGCGCGCGGTCTATTGCGCGGCAGCGGTCAAGTCAACACTATAGGGACATGCGGATCACCGGCTTCGACCATATCGTTCTGTCCTGCCGCGACGTGGCGGCGACCGTGGCGTTCTACCGTGACATTCTGGGGGTCGAGGCGCGCGAGGAGCGGCCGGGGAAATGGGCGCTCTATTTCGGTGCGAACAAGATCAGCTTGCAGGACGAGGCGAAGAAACCGGCACTGGCCGTGGGGACGCTGCCGGGCACGGGTAATTTCTGTGTGCTCGCCGAGACGCCCGTGGCCGAGGTCGCCGAGGCCTTGCGGAAGGCGGGTGTCGAGATCCTCGAAGGGCCGGCCCGGAAGGACGGGGCCACCGGGCCGATCCAGTCGGTCTATTTCCGCGATCCGGACGGCAACCTCGTCGAGATTGCCAATCCGATCGTCGAGGGCTGAAGGCGGGGTCAGGCCGCCAGCGGCAGGGCGTCGACGGCGTCCTGAGCGGCGCGCACGGTGCCTTCCATGTCGATGGCGGTGCGGTCGGCGCGGATGAACTGGACGTCCTCGATGCCGATGAAGCCCAGCACGTGGCGGATATAGCCGGTGGCGAAGTCGATCTCGGAGCCGACCTCGGTGCCGCCGGAGGCGACGGTGATGATCGCACGCTTGCCCTCGAGAAGACCGCGGGGGCCCTCGGCGGTGTAGCGAAAGGTGAGACCTGCGCGGGCGACGAGGTCGATCCAGGCCTTGAGCGCGGCCGGCACGCCGAAATTGTAGATCGGCAGGCCGATGATCAGCGTGTCGGCGGCTTGCAGTTCGGCGACCAACGTATCGGAGAGCGCCAGCTTTTCACGCTGGGCGTCGGTGCGGTCCTCGGCGGGGGTGAAGTTGGCGCCGATCCAGTCCTCGTCGATCTGCGGCAGGGCCTGGGTGAGGTCGCGGGTCGTGACCGCGACGGGGCCTTCGGCGGCGAACCGGTCGATCAGCCGATCGTTGAGTTCGCGGCTGATGGAGCCGGTGCGGCGGGCGGAGGCGTCGATGCGCAGGATGGTCTGGGTCATGTGGGTGTCTCCCGTTGGAAATCTCGTCTGGGGTGAAAGATGGCACTTGCAAATTTGAACGCAATTGCGGAAATTGAACATGATCTGTTGAGGGATGCACATATGTCGCTGGGAACCTGGGATGAGATCCGCACCGCTTTTCACGTGGCGCGGCTGGGCACGGTGAGTGGCGCGGCCGAGGCCTTGGGCGTGCACCATGCCACGGTGATCCGGCATATCGATGCGCTCGAGGAACGGCTGGGCGCGCGGCTTTTTCAGCGCCATGCGCGGGGGTACACGCCGACCGAGGCGGGGCAGGATCTGTTGAAGGTGGCGCAGACCACGGATGACCAGTTTACCCAGCTTGCGGGCCGGATTCGCGGGCGGGGCGAGGAGGTCACGGGCGAGCTCATCGTCACCACGCTCAGCGGCCTCGCGCCTCTGCTGGTGCCGACGCTGGCGAAGTTTCAGGACATGCACCCTGACCTGATCGTGCGCTGCCTGACGGGCGAGCGGGTGTTTCGCCTGGAATATGGCGAGGCGCATGTGGCGATCCGCGCCGGCGCCGCGCCGGAGGAGCCCGACAATGTGGTGCAGCCCTTCTGCGAGCAGCGCGGTGCGATGTATGCCTCGAAGGCTTACATCGAAGCCTGCGGGATGCCGAAGGGCGAGGACGATCTGGCGGGCCACCGCTTCATCTGCCATGACAGCGAGACCGCACGCGCTCCGTTCGACCGCTGGATCCGCGACAATATCCCGGCCGAGCAGATCGTGTTCCGCGCCACCGAGCAGATGGTGATGCAGCAGGCGTTGCTGTCCGGGGCCGGGATCGGGTTCATGCCGCTCTGGGCGGCGCGTGAGTGCCCTGACGTGGTGCAGGTGCTGCCGCCGCGCGACGAGTGGTCGGCGTCCTTGTGGCTGGTGACACATGTGGACCTGCACCGGACGATGAAGGTGCAGACCTTCACACAGTTTCTGAAAGACGAGGCCAAGACCTGGCCGCTCGCGTGATCCGGTCCCTTGGTCCGGCGAGGCTGGGCCATCTGGCGATGCTGCTCTTTTCGGCGCTGGTGGCGGGTTCGTTCAGCCTTGGGTCGCTCATCGCGAACGAGATTGATCCGGCAGCCTTGAACGCGGTGCGGTTCGGAATCGCGGCGCTGGTGATCGGCGCGCTGGCGCTGGCGACGGGCGGCATCCCGCGCGAGTCCGTCTCCGCGCCTTGGCGGTACCTGGTGTTGGGAGGCCTCTTCGGGGCCTATTTCGTGCTCATGTTCGAGGGGTTGAAGACCGCGCCGCCTGTGTCCGCGGCCGCGGTCTTCACTCTGACGCCGGTGATGTCCGCGGGGTTCGGCTGGCTTCTCTTGCGCCAGCTCACGACGCCGCGCATGGCTGCGGCTCTGGCGATCGGGGCGGGCGGAGCGCTGTGGGTGATCTTCCGCGCGGATTTCGCCGCACTCGCGGCTTTCGAGGTCGGGCGGGGCGAGTGGATCTATTTCGTCGGCTGCATTTCCCACGCGGTCTTCACGCCGATGCTGAAGGTGATGAACCGCGGCGAGCGATCCTTCGTCTACACGTTCTGGTTCCAGGTGGCCGGTTGCGTGCTGCTGACGTTCTGGGCCTGGGGCACGCTGATAGAGATCGACTGGGGCGCGCTGCCGGGGCTGGTGTGGTGGACGCTGGTTTATCTAGCGGTCTTCGCGAGTGCTGCGAGTTTCGTCTGCCTGCAATTCGGCGCACGGCACCTGCCGTCCGCGAAGGTCATGGCCTACACCTACCTCACGCCGTCCTGGGTGATCCTGTGGGAGCTCGGCCTGGGCCACGGGGTGCCGCCGGTGCTGGTTCTCGGCGGGGTGGCGTTGACGGTGCTGGCCCTGGCGATGCTGTTGAAGGACGAGGGCGCTTGATATGGCGCAAGGTTTTGGGAAGTGCCGGGAACTAGATTGCCTGCCGAAAGGAGCCTGCCATGCCCGCCGCGACGACCAAGGCCGATCTGATTGCCGTGACCGAGACCGAGTTCGCGAAATTGCAGTCGGTGTTGGAGACCGTGCCGGAGGAGTTGGCGCTGGTGAAGGACGCCGACGCGACCTCGGTCAAGGATGTCGTCGGACACCGGGCGCATTGGATCGATTTGTTTCTCGGCTGGTATGCCGATGGACAGGCTGGCAAGGAGGTCGCATTTCCGGCGCCGGGCTACAAGTGGTCGGATCTGAAGGCCTACAACGCGGCATTGCGAGGGCGGCAAGCGGATTTGGGCTGGGCGGCGGCGCGCGAGGCGTTGGCGGCGGCACATGGGCGGCTCTTAGGGTTCTTGCACGGGCTCGATGAGGCGGCGCTCTATGGCGGGCCGATGAAGGGCGGGCGCAATGCCTGGACCACCGGGCGTTGGGCCGAGGCGGCGGGGGCGTCGCATTACCGATCGGCGGCGAAATACGTCCGGGCGCGGGTGCGGGCGTTTCCGGATTGAGCGCCTGCGGCGCGCCGGTGAGTTTGCGCCGACTGCGTCGTCGCCCGGGCGAGGGGGTCGTCCTTGGTTGCGCCATTGGTCCGAGCGACCAATGGACGACGCCCCCTCACGCTCCCCCGCCGTATTTCCACCAAGAAGAAGGAGCCTTGGGCGGGCAAGGTTTAGGACTTGGGCGAATCCGGATCGAGTTCCAATTCGAGGAAGGCTTCGAAAGCGTCGAGGTTGACGGGCTCGAACTGACCA
>JAAUYH010132845.1_pt1 | contig 13413 bp, 19 predicted proteins | sample 7278061 | NCBI WGS metagenome assembly JAAUYH01 (sample SAMN14350203, study PRJNA611818) | marine sediment metagenome | isolation source: surface marine sediment (0.6m) | place: French Polynesia: Moorea | collected 2018-08
GCAATAATCTTGTGGAATATTTGAATTCGCTAAATTGTTTTGAAACCGAGCGGGTGTGAGTCAGTGGAAAATAAATTTGCTGGATATGTTTTGATTTTCAATTTGAGTAAGGTCTTACGACGAAGATATAAAATCAGCGACTTGAGTTGCTGTAACTTCTAAAAAATGCAGCAGTTCTGGGAAAAATACGGCAAAACTTTAGTGCTATCGTAGAAATGAACAAGAAAACCTTTCTGATACGCCAGTTCTATAACGCAGGTTCTTTTGCGAGCCATACTGTACATATTCGAAAACTCCGGCTATACTGAATAGACGTTCTGCGGGATTCATAACTTTGCGTAGAATCAGGTACTACACCGAAGATAATATTCGGAATACGTCCTAAAATAAAACTACTGGTTATATACGGTGACCAGTGCAAGAAAGTGAAATAGTTAGCAATACGTCCAATTTGGAAACCCAAAAGGTTATACCATTGCCATGGTCTGTAGTTCTATTGCTTGATGACGAGATCGCATTATTGTTTCAGCTCAAGTACCGAGGGTGATATCTGTTGCAATAAGTATTGAATTACGGCAGTCACGAGAAATATTTGCAATCTACGGCAAGAAATTGTATAAAGCATGTTGTTTCTGACTCGCAAAAAATTTAGGCAAAAATGATTTAATATGGGACATTGTCCATTTAAACAGCTAGATCAGAAAGAATAGTAGCACTGTTCTAGTTGCTCTTTTTCATTGACGTTAGCAAGACAAGATTTCAGTCACGCATAAGCATTACCGAATGTGCTGTTTTTCTTAAAAACAATTCTCCACGACTTCCGCAGTTAGCGTTTCGAAGAAATTCATAAATACAGTGCAAGACATGTGGGTTTGTTCTCAGCCATCTATTGGCATTCTTCTAAATTGTATGTTCGCTTCTCAGTAGCAAAGACACTGCGTCGGCGATGTTGGGCATGGTTCTGATCTCATTCTTAGTTTACGACAAACCTCAACTACCATCCGAAGAATATTTGAGAGGACTCCAGGTTATGACAGTACTTATTACCGAATATAGTCTGCCAAAAGAATAAAAGAAAAGAATGATCATTGCACTACGCTTTGTTCACTAAATATGGATTACGGCAATAGAAATTTGAGCAACGAATTTTCAATTACAACTGGCTGCAATAAATTCAAACACAAATAAAATTTTTGCTATGCCTGTTGTACAGATCTCTACCTTTATTTTCTCGCAAAATCTCTTCATTCAATTAATGTCCTATTATCAAGACATGATTGTTTCGACGTGAACTAGAAAACGATTCGAAATCTAGTTCTGTCGAAATTAATAAATTTTTTGAATAGCAACATACAAGATACGAATTCCTGTGTCTTTCTCATATTCGATTTTTTAGCTGTACTGGCCAGGCCCTCTTCGCCGTCCCTGTCCGGATGCATGGAAATTCATAACAGCCATGGATACGGATGCGGTGGTATTGAGCTTGGTGTCGCTCAACCTTTCTCGCGAACCGTGATGAGTTGATGCTGTCGTTTTATCACCCGCACCATACATTGAACGAGATGAACGAGTGCGACGCGTCTCATTTCAAACGTTGTGTGCTGCATCTCTTTCTCTCTCTGCTGGGTTTGGCCTCTGTCGACTGTGCCATCGAAGCAAGATATGCGCACGTTATGCACCAGTGAAATGCTGGACTCTCACGTCTGAAGTGATGGCGGTGTTTCCCACCGGCCGCACATATGAAGTGAGATTAACGAACGCGACGTGTCTTATTTTGAATGTCGTTCGCTCCCTATCAATCTGATTTACGTCGTCACCACCGACAACACTATTGAAACGAATCATGGGCAAACCATACTCCATTGGAATGTGGACCCTCTCACATGTACGATACCATGGAACGGAGCGTTACCATAGTTCACAAATATTCGAGCCGCAATCCGATACGAAACGAGAGCGTTCGAAATGAACTGCATTTTGTCGCGCAGATCATTGGAAAAGCCCTTTGTATCGCATAACCACACTATCTTGGCAATATTCTTTCTTCAGTCATGCTACAAACATTCGCCGAAGAGGATCGAGCTGCACGTTGTTTCATGCACTATGAGTACAAAAACGATGGCAATTGGTTCTGAGATGTAACTCAGCCCTTCTTCTCAGCACGGTAACGCTTTTGCTGTGCTCAGTCTGTTGAATTCGGACTGGCGCCTTGTATTTCTGCCTCATCAGCATATTTCCGTTCACTTTTTCGCGAGACCCATGTGTGCAGAAGCTTGATACGTTTGGCTATATCGCAGAACATGTTCTACCACTGCTCGCGTGATTACCGCGAGTTCTTGATAGGCCGCTCTCCAACTTCACTATTCTACGACAGAGCCGTTCACCTCTTCATTCTCTGCGAATATTATCTTCCTTATTACCCGCACAGCTTGGTCTACTTCGTACTCGGCTTCACGTCTTTCCCGGTGTTCCAGATCTCCGTTCATGCGGACATCGCAAGCGGCAAACCATTGTTCTATTTCGAACTTACATATTCTCGCATCGAACATTGACCACGCCTTCCATACCCGAGCTGTCTTCGTCTTTTTCACCACTGCTTCTATTCCATGTTCTTCCACCCGCAATGGACAAAACTCTATTATTGGCTTATGTAAGTCCGGCCTCACTATCTTCCGACCAAATCCCATTCTCTCATTATAACTCTTCTCAACTCCTTTGATACACCCCATAGCCGCGTCCACCCAGTCCTGCCACATGAATCGCCCTTCACCGTTACTGTTACGCAATCTCAATGACACTGCGCGCTTGGCCAAATCAAGTCGTATCATCAACGACATGTCTTGCGGTGCTAGAACGGACCCCACGCGCCATACTTGTACATTCATATCCACGCTTGAGTGTGACAAAGAGCTCTCTTCGTGTATTTCTTCTTGATTTTCATGTACGCTAATCTCGGCTTCTTGCACCTCGTCCATGCGCAAAAAAGGAAAACCGTACATGAACAATGTTATGAGTGCGGCATTCCCTTCAGTCTATTCAGCACAGTAATCGAAGATATTGACATCGTCTGGAAAGTTGCCTAGGATTCGTTCTTCGTTCCTATTCTGGACAACTGACAGATATATATCTTGGTGTGCAGACGCTTGTAACACACGCCAATTCGTTGCTTCCTCCCACAACGCCACCGCCTGCATTCGATATGGAAACAGCGGAATCTGCCCGCCAGTAGACTTCAACATCCACGAAATATCTGCATCGTCCTCCGGCATGCGACCTCCCATCTGCTCGAGTAATCTTTTGAACGCTTCTCTACGTATACGGTCCACAGGGACGTTATGGACATCATAATACCGTCTTACTGCCCTCAGCTTCTCCACCCGAAATGTTTCGCAAGAACGACCGAGTGTGCAAGTCCCACAGTCGCAATCTCTCGATTTCCGCCTCTAAATTTGTCTTCTCTCGCAGGGTACGAACCTACAAGGCTACTGAATTCAAATGAGTAGAACTCAACGTTATAGGGATCCTCCACATCATACGAACCCAAAGCAGTCCCATATGCAGTACTCATTTCTCCAGTAAGCTCAACAAATCCATATTCGTTTCCAAGTCCAGTAATGCTGAGAGTTTGACGACTGCCACTCTCTGTTTCAATGTTCCACTCCGCTAATTGTAAACCTTTGCGCAAAAGAAACACCTAATTCGAAAAAAATGTCTCCAACAGCTCGGCATCTTCTCTTTCACCATATTCATTGATGCCCCAATGTTCACCAAACCCGCACAAAAAAGCACCACACCATCTCAACGTGTTCATCATAACTCGGTCTGTTCGTAGCCACGCACTTGGCTCGAACGACCCTTTCTTCAACCCATCACACATTTTCTTCCACGACGGTAACACCGTCAGCTCCCTGCCCCCTGCTCGTTATCAACAACTGTGTTATTCACTTCAATATTTTCTTCTATATCATCATCATCGTTTGCGTTATTCGACGAACATGTGCACCGACAGTTGTTCCGTCGTCCTCTTCATCTGTGCAGCTGTTTTCTTCATTACTCACGCCAAATCTGCCCACAAATTCAACTACGCGTTCGGAGCAAAGTTTGCACCACGCAACAATTCTATTGAATTGAGATAATCTATTCGTCTCTCTCCTCACACTGATTTTCTCTTCCTCGCTGTTCCTTCCATCTTTGCCTGATAGTGCGCGCATGCACTCCACTGCATGTTTGCACCACGCCACAAACGCGTTCAACTGAACAAATCCCATCATGGTTCGCAGTAATTGAAACACATTGAACATTAACACTGCAAGTGCCGCCCCTAATTCCTTTTCATCTCCATCTCGGCGTTGTGCCTCAGCGTACACCGCGACGTAAATAATTAGGAATATCGAAGATGCGACATGAATGTAACCGAGGTTGCGGGTGCGACAGCAGGTGCGCCATTTCTCGGAAATGAAATCGACATTGTTCATAATCGCACACGGGAAAAAAGCAAAAAAATACGCAGCCAGAACGAACTATCTGTTATCGGCATATTCTTTGAGGTAGTCGATTTGCGGGGCGGCTTCCATGACAGTAGATAATTGTGGACGACTGACGATACAGGAATGAGTGACAGGGATATCGAATGAACTTGCAGCGATAGATAAGTTGAAGGGTGTGGTCTGTGTTGTTTGGAAGCGATGAGGCTGATGGTGAGACGTTGGAGACAAGAAAGGTTTCTGTGCAAATTAGTGTTTCGTCCATGAAACGAAGGGGAGTGCCGGTTGTCACGAAAAAAAAAAGAGATACATCGAAGGAGCTTGAAAACGATGCGCCTTGCTATACATAGTGCTTCATAACAATGCACAAATCGGTGCCATCTCAAAAAAATGTTTATTTCCGAGGAGATCATTTATGTCAGCAACAAATAAATACAATCAGCTTCGAATACTACAGTATTGTTTCAGGATACTACTAGGCGATTATCCCGAACTAGAGACATCGTAGATGGCGCCATTGGCGAAAGGAGGTATCATTACGGAAAGACAGATTGATTTACAGTGAAACATGCCACCTAAGGTTAGGTAGTCTTTTGCTAGCGCATCTCAGTCCACAATCAGACAATGAAAAGCAGATCAGCCGCCACTGGCTTTACCACCGAACTCAAAGGATCCACAAAATGTTTTGAGGCGATAGTAATCTCGGAATACAATCGATGCTAAATCAGATGAAACTTCATTAATTGCATATTGCGCAGTTCACCATCACATTGAGAAAATGACCAATGAAAAAAGATTCGATGACCCTCGACTGATAGAGAATTATATATCATTTTTCGATTCTGACGATTTCTGAGATGGATGAGACAACTAGAATTTTGTATCAGCAGCCAATCAACTTGCTGCGAATTATACATAAAATACACGAATTAAGTTCTTTGATTTTGAAATTCCAGAATTCAGATTCTGGCAAATCTGTCTAAACCGAACAGGATACTAACTAGTTTTCAAGTAGTCATAAAGCGAACGACGTCATACATATTACGAATATTATGAGTTTAAACACTAACAATTAACATGTGGCTAGTTGTAAGCAAAAAATAAAATGTGGCATTCGAGAAAAAAGGTTTGATTTTCTCTCTAAAACTTTACAGTTGTAAATATTCAGTTTTCTGTAAGCAATATAAATACTCCAATTAAGACAGTTTCACTATGATTAGTGCCATATCAAATCGTACGACGAACGAAAATTGAGCATTCTTTCAACTCAACGTCATGGATTCGAACCATGACGACACTCCACCAACTGACATAATGAATGTATTAGAGTTATGTTCAGCTCATAATCAAGGCGAAAAATCCAAGGCGAATAATGAAATGGAAGAGGAGAGTGTCGGAAATCTCTGGATTTTGACATACTTCACCGTGCCTCACACCGAAGAGCTTCCTTGGGAGAATCATGAAAGTGACGAAAGGTCTAAAGCAATAAATTCGAGTAATAACAGCCAGGGCTACGCCGAAATAAGGATTCAGCTTAATGATGAGTTTCAGGCGCATAAGGAAGTCGATTCAGAAAAGAATCGTATGCGCTCTACCGAAATCAGAGAGGCATGCATGGCGTACTACGAACTCCAACAGCGAATCACTCTCAATTTCCTGAGAGCGAAATTCATCCGAACAAAAGCACATTTATCTAAACTGGATGCGACAAATAAGGAGTGGAAAGGTGTTTCAAGAAGTCGAGATGAGCACCATAAAGAGACATTCATCTGAGTGCGACGTCGGAATTGATAAAACAAAATGTGAAGCTTCCAGGAGAGCCGTATCGCTGCCCGTCTTGTGATAGATATTGATTCAAAGGAAGTAAAGTTGAACTCCGAATTTTTCTTCTGTCTCCTGGTGTTGCGTTATTCATTGTGCTGATCCTATTGAGATTTTTTATTCTGTATTGCGTGCGAGAACGATAGACTTCTTGTTCCATTCGATGTTTACAAAGATTGTATCGCGCGCTTTAAACAGTTTGGAGTCAAACGGAAAGCAGTGCACAATTCTTCTATGGTAGAACTTTCTAGGCGACGAATTCTGTCTAGCTCCTTGTCTAATTCTCCTGATGGACCCTGACTGAAGTGCGCAATATCACTATCAGATATGTCTTCCAGGAGGAATAAAGTGTCAATAGTCTTAACACGAGACACGGTAACATACAATTATTCAGGACGGTTCCCGTGAGTACGCATTCGAGCAATTGAAACTGCATTGAATGTAGCTCCTTGGGCATTGTGGACAGTACAAGAAGCAGCACATTGGGTAGGGAATCCAGTCAAGCGAACATTTCGCTTGTACTTCTGAATTTCAAATGCAATAGCGCCGTCGCCATCGAAACGTTGACTTTCTGAAGTTGCGCCAAAGTATGTGAGAGGCATAGCAAAGAACCGAAATGGGAGATTTGATCTTCGTCTGGAATGTGCTTTGCCAACTAATTCGAAAATGAGAGATTCAGGTAAGCGACTTGGTGCTCTGATGTAACTCTCTAGCACTGAGTTGTAAATCTCAGTAAAAATCGTTTCATTACTGAAACAAACTTTTCTCAGCACGAAAAAAGTGTATTTAGCAATGCCGGAGTCCAACCATTTGTTGTGTGTGCACTGGTAGGCCATTCCAGAAACAAGATAGAGAACCATCTCAATGAATGAAGGCTGACTAGATAGAACGGTGTATGTCTTTCGAACAAAGCCGTTTGTGATGGGTGAATTAGAATTTGGAGTCCTTCGAATAATTTGGACAATCGGATAAGGGATTCATTTCGAATTTGGGATACCGCACCCAAAATTCGGAGATTTGTATGCTGTACTGTTCGACTATTTGTTGCTAAAACCGGCATCATTGCTAGTTCGACGGAACTTCCTTGCGCATTGCGTAAAATACCTTTGAATTGTTGCTTCACTCGAGGGTTGCCCACGTAGCGGGATCGTGAAAGATTTGCCGCTCTCGTGTCCATGTTTCCATATCGTAGGGGAGTCGGCAAATTTCGGAGTGAGGGACACCGCGATGCTCGACGATTTTTGCGAAGGAAAATGCAAGAGTCTAGGCAATTGTTCCAAATATCATGCGAGTGATGATCATACAAGGAAGATTGTCGAGCAGGAATACGTCGCCGCGAAGTTTGTGTATTCGGTTCGATTTCATCAGACAAAATTTCACTCGGTAGCGGGCTGTAAAGTTCACGATCAAGTACTGGAGGGAGTTGAGCAAGGTCACCTGCGAAACATATTGCCGGAATGTTTCCGAAGTACGTTGGAGTGGGTGATGGACGGAGAGACGGAATGCCGGATTCAATAATGGCCATTAATGACATGCCAATCATAGACACTTCATCAACCACCAGAACGCGGACTTCCGAAAATTCTCGTTGTTTTGCAGTACTGGACTCCCTCCGTTGTATAGACTGGGCGGTACTGTCGTTCAATCTCCGTCACTTATTTCTGCCAAATCCAATAACACGATGTATTGTCCGACCTCCAATAGCAGCCGATGCAGCACCTGTACTTCCAGTAAGTAGTACTGCATTTTCGTTTCTACACTTTGTTCAGAGAATTTTCTGACCGAGCTCGACCCATGACTTAACACAACCACCTTCACCACTGATATAAAACACTGTAGGCGAAGCAATGCGTTCTAAAGATTGTTCTTGATTCGCTCTGGTCATTCCTGTCGTTCTCTGCAACAAAATCTCCATAGCTTTCTTAACTTCGTTGGGTCTCAGCGACAGAATTAGAGGAACTGCTGCTCGCACAAAATAAGCGTGTTGCAATTCATCAAAACCCATTGCAGAGCTGAATTCTTTGATGGAGCAGTATGACGGTAAATCATGAATGTCCGCCCTAATTAATTCTATTGAACTTGAATCATCCATACTTTGAATATCATCAGATGGGTCCAATGCATTTCTGACTACGTATACTGTCATGTCAAATCCAGTTTCAGATTCAGTACCTGTAATTGAACCATCCAAACAACTTGATGCTCCAGAAGAATACTCAAGTGTTGAGCCTGTCATGACACTGCGTTGTAACTAACGTGCCTCTGTCGAAGAAAAAAGTGTTAGAGTAATAGTGTTGCCCGATTGATTCAGTGATTTTGCCAAAGCTTGTCCAACTGCTCTAGCTTTCCAGTTGATCACGTATTCAAAGTCCTGGAAAGACTCAATTCTTGTCGATTCACGTTGAGACCGTCTATTTTCGAGTGAAGAATGGTTCGCAATTAAATCATCACGAATCCTTTCAAAAAGATTGGATAAGAGGAATTGTGAGAAATCGCTTTCAAACGGCAAATTGTCTTGTTCATTTTCTCTTACGTACGGCAACATAAACCGTTTTGCTCTTCATAGTTCGCTCTCTGAAAAGGCTGAATCGAGAACTCAATTTCATTCTCCTGGTTAAAACATTGAACAAAGAAATTGCGTTCGTCCTTCAGCATCGCTTCACCTTTCTTCTCGGCAATATAGTAATCTTCGCTATATTCAATATAATGATTTACCTCCGCACTTAAGCTTCCAGATAATACCAATTCTTTAAATCTGCTCCACCACATTCCATCTGCTATCCCAGTCATGTCCGTTCCATCATCGACACCTAAAAGATCCTGAGATGACCTGTGTGGAACAAATAATGAAAGGATCTGTTGAGCGTACCGTATTCTTAAGATAGAAGATTCTGGCAAGCAAGTTTGCAAAGGCAGAAGCATGCAAGTCACCACGACAAAAGTTTCCATTCCTCGAAGCGAATGAGCATGTGGGCAAAACTGCGGATGATTTGAAGTAGGCCTTGAGGAATATGAATCGCAATCGTTTTCATTCGTTTCTCCTATGAAGCGTCGAAACTCTCTTAGCCGCGCTAGCTTATGCATTGAGAATGTCTCCAAGTGTTCGGTCCGAAGTAAGTAATGCTGATAGGCGTTCACAACAGAAACAGTATCATTTCCTGTCTGAACAACTCTAACGCTCACCTCAGCCCCATCAAGAAAAGCAACTTGTGTACAAGGATGTGAACAGTCGAAGGGTGTGCTGTACAGAAAGTACAATGCCGCCTTTCCAGCATCAATTTCCTGTTCGGAAACTATTGCTCGTCCGAGAGCAGGCAATCGTTTTCGTGCAACAGTTCGTGAGTCTTGCAGGTGGCTTTGACTATTTTTCGCAATCCTCCTACGCTCCAATGTTTGTGCTAGAGAAACAAGTGGGAGTTGGCCTACTCTTTTCTAGGATTTCGTTATTTAATCAACAAAATAATACAGAGCAACTCATCCACCCGTTTACAGAAGCAGCTGTACATCATGATTGGATCGTAATGCGAGAAGCAAAGAGCCGATTAGACAGACTGGCTGTATAGTTCTTCCCACAACTTGAACACGTAAACATGAACGGCTCTTTCGCCCATGAATTCAGGCTTTTTCCGGTACTTGTTCCTCAGAATTTAAAGGCTGGTTACAATGACAACATTCGTTTTCCTGGTCGACAGGCAACTCAGTTGTCATGATTGAATCTGCGAATTCTGAGGTTTTTTCGACTTGATTTCCACTTCTTGTAGTTTTTCTGCTTCTCAAAGTGTTTCTGGTGCGTTTGTAGCTCATGCTACGCCATGTGCGTGCAAATTTTTCCGACCTTTTCCTTCATTGAGTGAAAAAACCATTCAATCAAGCCGAAGATGCCACCTCCACGATATGAGCGCTATGATTTTCTATCAAACCTCAAAAATTCTTCAACAAATGCATCGAGAATAGCCCTCAGGTATGGAGCTACAGCTACAGGGCTTCGGCGTGCAATAGACTATCTTCTTTCTGCTGGGAATAACACCAATATTCCGTATTGTGTCTTCGACAACTTTTCCATCACATCTGCTGCGACTTCCCCTGAGTAGTGCATCAGTAACATATGGTCACAAGATACACTCAAATGTAAAAGTAGGATGCGCACCCTCCCCTGATAGGCCGAGTCAGGAGAGCATTAAGATGTGCCCAGCCTGCTAATCCTGCAGAAGGAGTTCGCATGGCCGATTTTGCGATAGCACGAAGGCCATTACGAAAAATGAAACATCTCCGTGTCGTTCTGGCTGCATTTCATTTCATTAATGATTAGAACCATTCCCGACCCTCTCGCTGTTCAATGAACTAGTTTTGTTACGGATTCTGTTGAGTGCCGCGTTTTCATTTCGAATTCTTTCTTCAAACTCTGATGTTGTCGTTGTTGCTATGCATTGTCCATCAGTATTACTGGCTATTCGAGCATGAAAATATGAACGGAAGTCAGTATCATGGGTTCGGCGCATTGAGAATAGGTGCAGAACTAATTCAGGGACTTGAAAGGCTCCTGATGAATTGAAAAGGATGTGCCGTAGCTTTTCCGCCAATCCAACTTTTGATCGATATGATTCAGTGGCAGCTGAATTCCAAAGGAGGTCCGGGTATGTTTCGTAAAGCGGTGTCAGAGAGTTCTGCGCTACTCGTCGCAGCACAACACTTCTTCTATGAAAAAACCTGGCGGCGGCTAAATTTTGAGCGTCTTGGTTGCCTGCTGCTCGTGTGTCGATTAATGCACTGACTGATATTTGAGCAGTTCATCGAATATCTCCGATTCAGAGACTTGAATTAACTATAATGCCTGTCGCTTGTTGCTCATGGGCCGAGCGGGGTTCATTTCCGGTAAATTCTTCGGAGACATCTGCTCTTTCTCTAACAACAGAAATACCCAATGATAGTAGGTTTTCGGATAACTCTAAGACTGTTCTTGCACTGGGTAGACAATGAAGACTACGAATCTTTTCTCGAAGAATTTGATGTCCTTCTCTCATTCCGGACAGTCTTTCATAAACAACATCGTTTCTTAAAGTGTCTTTGATTTGTAGCATAAAGTCAAGTCTCGGGGTCACCACCCTACATGCTGCAGCTTCTTCATCCGAAGACATAGGACCGACGAAAGCCCATAGAATCCGGTGATCCCTCGAAGATCTATTCATTCCATTCAATCTGTCGGTTTGATTTGTTGACTAGAGAAACCAGACACGTATTGCAAAACATAATCCGAACAACTTCGGAATCACAGTTTCCATCACTCTTACAGTCTTTGATTGCCAACATCATTCCGGATAGCATCCCGAAACTTCACTGCAGCCATATAATTGCTTGCTCGTTCATGTTCTAACGGTCCAGGAACCAACAATCTCTTCATAGTCTTCAGAAGTTGGATATCACGCGTAAGGATCTTTTCAACCAGTTCACAATACCGAAACAATCGATTGCAAACTGCACAAACTACGTCAAGATACATATGCGAAGTCAACAGTTTGGAGAATCTTTCAGACGTTTCCTGAATATTCGATATGCCTGGTACGGACAGTGACAAACTTGGATTTCTTCTTAATTCAGCTATACTTTCTAGTGGTTCGAGCCGAGATTCTCTATCGATGCGCTCTTCAATTCTTCTTCTGCCGTGCTTATATCTCCACTGACGTCCCATGTTATCTATTGCATCCTGTGTTTGGTACGCCATCTCACCAACTAAGTTCTCAAGCTGGCTACCCCCAGCATCACCTTCTCCAGATCTTTCTTCCATTTCTCTTCTCCTAGCTCTTCGCATAGAATTTCAATGCCTCCTTTCATTGCGCTCATTTTCAGTCTCCGTGTTCATGCGCCTTCTCCAACTCTCCGCATCCCTTCGTGCGTCTGATCGGTGTTGTGATGGTGTAAGAACTGGTGGTGAATTCACCGAGTGTTCATTATCATTGCACATAGCATTCCAGTATGCTTTTGCTTCAGCGCAATACGTTCAGTGAATTCTTAACGTTGTCCGATTGATCCGCCTAGTTCTTGATTCACTTGACTCATCGAATCTAAAGCCATAAGCGCGACGATACGCAGCTCTCAAAGTGCTTCTGATTTTTTGGTCTAGCATAGTATGCAGAAGCACCTAGTTTGCATTTCGCGGTCTCATTACATAAGCAATAAATACAGCTTCATGACTTCGGAATTGGCGCTACCCAACAAACAAAGTCAGTACGAGCTATTTGCGAATAGTTGAATAATAGTGTCTCCCGACAAATCAAAACATTTGATCCTGTTTGGACGCTCGAGACCCAGATAAAATCGATAATGGCATTCTTTTAGCACTGAATTCTTACTGGACCAGTGCAGTAATATTTTCAGGCTCAATTTCAGATGTAGATAGAGCGAAAGCCCATGTGCTATTCAAACCGAAAGAAATTTGATGTTAGATGGTTGTTCAGTATCAAAAGTCATGCAATCACTTACCTATTGCAACAACAATAGATTGGAAAGAATACAGTATTCTCAAAGTTTGATCCTGAAACTCAATGAACCTTCACAGTTAAACCTTCTTTCCTCATTCCGAGCATTAAGCAAGAAAAGGGGGCAATACGCACAGGTTAAACATCCATTATTCCAAGCATGGAGTGATTCAGTGGGTCACAAAAACCACAAGTTCGAATACTAGGCGATCATTATTCTTTGTTAATGAATTCTTGTAAAGCTCGTACTCCAGATTTCGTTCTTCGATGTGCATGCCATTTTTCGGATCTCAAATCATGCTTCCGGGCCCTCTTGCGTCCATGCTTCGCTAATTTTGGATTCCACAACATCCTATCCCACTGCTTCTTCCTTTTTTGTCACGTCTTGCCATGGCTGTAAGAGGGGTGGCGGTGCTTTCGGTTTCTAGTCATCAATTTGCTGTTCAACAATCATACTCTCGCTCCCTCCCTCATTATTAGTACCCGCAACTTGTTTTCTTCTTGTAATTTTTCACGGTTGCTCAGCGTCTTCTACGAATAAGGCAGTGCTTTGTACGGCTTCTACATCCAACATATGTAAAGCTTGCTTCATTATGTCAGGAACATAATACTGCTGTTCCATAGTTTTCCTCCAC